>SAMEA3663025__coassemble_266_pt1 | contig 121785 bp, 96 predicted proteins | sample SAMEA3663025__metabat2_high_PE_004 | metagenome-assembled genome bin SAMEA3663025 (sample SAMEA3663025) | pig gut metagenome | biome: pig gut; feature: pig-associated habitat; material: faeces | place: France | collected 2012
TTCCGTCAACTCACTTTACAAGATTGTATAGACTACGTTTATAATGTTACTATCAATAGAACCTACGATGGCTATATTCGTGAGAAATCAGTAGTCAACGACAACTTGGCCAAAAGGGTCAAAGATGTAGAATTTGAAGAAACCGACCCTGAGTTGGATCATGCCGGCGACATTGATTACATAGCCAAAGTAGGGAAGTTCCAGTTCGGCATTCAAATAAAGCCCATAACAGCTAATGCCAATTTTGGAGGTTATTCATTATCCGAACGAATGAAAAAAAGTTTTGAAGACTTCACCGAAAGATATGGTGGTAAAGTTTTTATCGTGTATAGCCAAAAGGAAGTTATTGCAAATACTGAAGTAATCGAAGAAATCGAAAAAGAAATCAAGCGTTTGAAGTCTTTGTAACAGAAGATACATCTTCAACGTGTAGCAAGCTCGTTGAGGTAATAATAAAATGTGAGAGGGCTGGCTTCTGTAGATGAAGTCAACCCTCTCTTTATGTTTGGCATTGCTATTTGAATTCTGATCTATATGGAACGATCATGTGGTTATTTCTTGGTCTTGCGGGTGGGACGGCGCTTGGCGGGGGCGGCGTCTTGTGCCTCCATTATGGCTTTTACCTCTTCGAGGGTCAAGGCTTCGGGGTCTTTGCCCTTCGGGATCTTGTAGTTGGTGGCTTTCTTGTCTCCCTCTTTCTTGTAGGCTATGTAGGGTCCGAAACGTCCTTTGAGCACCTCTAAGCCGGGCATCTCGTCGAATGACTTGATGTGACGATTCGCCTCCTCTTCCTGCTTGTTTTCGATCAGGCGGATAGCCTCGTCGAGGGTGATGGTGTAGGGATCCATCTCCTTGGGAATGGATACGAATTGCTTGCCATGATGCACGTATGGGCCGAATCTACCGATAGCGGCAGAGACTTCCATATCCTGATATTCTCCGAGTTTGCGGGGGAGTTCGAAGAGTTTGAGAGCCTCATCGAGAGTGATGGTCTGCAGGCTTTGCCCCTCGTTAAGGCTGGCGAAGAGTGGCTTCTCATCGTCTGAAGATTCACCGATCTGCGCCACCGGTCCGAAGCGGCCAATCTTCACTGAGACGCGGCGCCCGCTCTTGGGGTCAACACCCAGCACACGCTCACCCACCTTGTGCTCCATACGCATCGAGTCGGCACGCTCCACACCGGGATGGAAATCACGATAGAAGTCTGCCATCTCTTCTTGCCAGGGAAGTTTACCTTCGGCTATCTCATCGATCTTCTCCTCGATCTTCGCCGTAAAGCCATAGTCGACGATGTCGGGGAAATGTTGTGTCAAGAAGTCGATCACCACCATACCGACATCAGTCGGCACGATATGACCGCGAGTAGCGCCATAGCGTTCGGTACGAACCACTTCGGTCACCTTATCGCCATCTAAGGAGATGACATTATAGTTGCGTTCCATACCCTCGCTGTCGCCATCAACGATATACTCGCGAGTGCGAAGGGTGGTCACGGTAGTGGCTGTGGTGGAGGGACGTCCGATCCCTATCTTATCCATCTTCTTGATGAGTTCCGGCTCGGTGTAACGCACCGGACCGATGGTAAAGCGCTCGGTGGCAGTGACATTGCGCATGCCGAGAGCATCACCGACAGAGAGAGCGGGGAGCAGACCCGATTCGCTTGCATCGTCGATGGGAGCGATCGCATCGGTTTCGCCATCGACCGATGCGCCATATACCTTCATGAATCCCTCGAAGAGGAGCGTTTCGCCCTGGAGGTCGAAGGTGGTGTCGCTATTGTCCATAGCGATGTCGATGGTGGTCTTCTCGAGGCGAGCCTCGCTCATCTGAGAGGCTACGGCACGCTTCCATATCAACTGATAGAGGCGTTGCTCCACCGGACTCCCCTCGATAGTCTTGTTCGATATATATGTCGGGCGGATGGCTTCGTGAGCCTCTTGAGCATTCTTGGTGTTGGTGTGATAATGGCGTGTTTGGAGATACTCCTTGCCATAATCGGCGGTGATGGTTTTGGCGATATCGCGGATGGCGAGTTCGGAGAGATTGGTCGAGTCGGTACGCATATAGGTGATGTGTCCCTCCTCGTATAGACGCTGAGCCACGCGCATGGTGGTGGCGACATTGAGGTGGAGTTTACGACCCGCTTCCTGCTGTAATGTCGATGTGGTGAACGGGGCTGCCGGCTTGCGTTGCAGGGGCTTGCGTTCCATATCGGAGACGCTGAAATGCGCACCCTTGCAGAGCTCGATGATCTGCATAGCCTCTTGGCGAGTGTTGAACTTCTGAGGACTACGAGCCTTGAACGCCACACCCGAAGGGGAGATAAAGATGGCTGTGAGACGATAGAAAGGTTCCGGCACGAAGTTGCGGATCTCCATCTCACGTTCACACACCAAGCGGAGTGTGGCACTCTGCACACGCCCTGCCGAGAGCGACGGCTTGATCTTCTTCCAGAGGACCGGGCTGAGTTCAAAACCGACGATACGGTCTAACACGCGGCGAGCTTGCTGCGAGTTGACACGGTCGATATCGATCTTGCGAGGATTCGCCACAGCCTCCAAGAGGGCAGGCTTCGTGATCTCGTGAAAGCAGATACGATTGGTATTCTCCGGCTTCAAACCGAGCACCTCATAGAGATGCCAGGCTATAGCCTCTCCCTCGCGGTCCTCATCGGTTGCGAGCCACACGGTGTCAGCCTTCGAGGCGGCTGCTTTCAGACTTTTCACCACCTCCCGCTTGTCGGCAGGGATGACATATTTCGGTGTAAAATTGTCTTCAATATCGACACTCATGCCTCGCTTCTCGAGGTCACGGATGTGTCCAAAACTTGACATCACCTTATAATCGGGCCCTAAAAACTGCTCAATCTTCTTGACTTTAGAAGGAGACTCGACTATAACTAAATTCTTCATATTCGTTTCCGGTAATTATGATCGGATCAACAGAGATCGCGACATTTTATCTTGAGGAGAATTAGCAAAATTAATAAATTTACTCGTTTTACGCAAATTTAGAGGACAATGCCACCTCAATTACCACCCATAAGAGCTTGTTCTTACAAATAAACATCGCAGGGATAGCTAAGCGTCCCTGCGATGGCTTAGTGCGCGTTCCAAAAATTTTAAGTAACGCACTCTTATATACTAATTATTACTATTCAGATGCGATTTCAGTCAATCTTGTTGTAATTTTTATGTAACGATCCACTTGCGATTGAGACATCTGACCTTTGGCCTTTTGCAACTTCTCGCCAATTTCATTAGATTTTCTCAAGAGATCGGGATACTCAGCCAGAGCGGAAATATCACCATTATGAGCCTTCTTCAACACAGAGACATACTTAGTCACATAAGATTCATATTCATCGAGAAGATCATCCCAACCCGAGCCTGAACCGGAAGTCAAGTCATCATCAAAAGAGAAGTCATAACTTGGAACAGAGAATTCGGAGAAATCGATAGTCGAGAGATCTATTCCCTGCATCTCCTTGTCGGGATTAAGGGTGAAGTCATAGTCGCCGGATATAGCCTCAAAGCCTCCCTTGTAGACATCTTGGTCGGTAAATGTGCCCTTAAATTCTCCGGTATTCTGACCATCCTTGGTAAATTCATCCAAAGAGATCTTGTCACCATCCTTATTGCCCTTAATATAAAGATAGTTCCCAGGGCCCTGTCTTGTGTAATAATAAGCACCGGTTACCACTCCATCAGGATCAATATGCATGGTCATGCGGATAGGATACTTGCCGATAGCACCTGACAGATTGACTGTTCTTTCGATCTCACCATAATACTGGAACTTACTGCTGATCTTCACTTGCGAAGCATCTTCGGATGAAACAGAGAAAGTAACAACAGCTGATTGGTTGACTGCCAGATCTGCTATGGTCTTGATTTCTTGCAGGTCTGAACTAAAATCGGTTTCAGTTGTAGACAGAATCGTGCCATCTCCATCTTGGAATTGAGCGATGAACGTGGGTAATATACACCCGTTCTTAATGCCAACTTCCATACCCTTCTTCCAAGGCTCGGGGAAGCCCTCCTTGATTCTTTTAATTTCAACGACAACTTCACGCTGCTTGTCATTGACTTTATAATCCTTCTTCACAACCTGAAAATATTCACCGAGAGGGCCCTCAATATTCTCAGAAACGGGAGTGATCGTGCCACGACCGCATGATGCCAAGCACAGAGCTATGACAGCAAATGCTAAGTTTTTAAATAGTTTCATATTAGTTTAGGTATTAAAAAAAGCAAATATAGTATTTAGGTATTAAAAATCAAATATCAAATATAACAAAATTATTTAGAGCGCGACCCCCAAATTTTAGGAACGCGCTCTTAATATACACTCAACATTAAGGAATAAGCTCTAAACCCTACGGATTCTTCCTTCCGCTTATATGCCACGATATATGTTCATAACAAAGATTGCCAATTCAAAAATTGCCAGGGGAATATATACTCTTCTGAGTTTTAACAAACCATTAATCATTGAGATATAATCAAGAGAATATTTGATCCTCAGAAAAAGTAATATCGGATATGCAATAAGCGCCGGAATTATGATTAGAATATTCGGATTTAGTAAAATCGCTGAAACAATCTGACTATGACACAACAAGATAAACGCTCTGGTAAGTCCACAACCCGGGCAAGGAAAATGGAAGATTAATTTTGAAGGACAAATTGTTATGTGCAAATCACACACTACATTGAGAATCATCCATACAACACCTGCGGCATAAAATATGGATGCGAACGTAATATCGCTGATATCCTGTTTAGTCAAGATCGTTATGTTAAGGAACGCGCTCTATGCTGTTTGCGTCGGATTATATAGCAAGTTCGAGCATTCTCTGATTGGCGTCAGATGTACGCTTCATTGCCGTAAAGAGGTCAATAAAGTATCCAATTGTAAAGAAACCACAGGTCAGCAACTTGAATACGCCCATGCCGATGTTGCCAAGATAGAATCGATCCACGCCTAAAGTGCCTAAAAAGATGGCGAAAATTAATGTCGTCGTCGGATTCTTAAAATTGAGAGCCATCAATTCCTCTAAACGGGCATCATCCGCAGACTCAAGAGTTCTTTTGATTGCAGGCAATTTATCTGAAGCAAAATTCTTGCCATGTGCTGCAATAAACTTGTTTACGTTTTCTCTGTTCATTTTTTAATGGTTTAAAATTTTTATAATTAAATTAGTTTCGAAATTAAAAGATCCTGGAGATGATGCCATGAAATCGACAGAAGATTCCTCAGTTTACTATCGATTCAGCGCCTGTAATAGTATAGGTGGCATTTCCAGGTAAATCAGCTTATATCTATCGGTAGTATGCTGATTTTCTTTTCGAGGCAAAGATAGTGCATTAGGGATTAAACGCACTATTCCATTTTAATCCTTTTTGATTTCTTTCTGCTTTTTGCACAAAAGTTAGAGCTCTTAGATTTTGCAAGGCAGTCAGTTTAGGAATGTCTTCTTAATGCAGTTGTAAACCTTTGGGCCTTTCGAAGGTCTATTAAAAAAAAGCAATTGGTTATTATGAAAAAGTATTTGGCTATTGTCGTTCTGTCTCTTTTGGCGGTCGTAGCATTCGATGCTTCTGCCAAAAAGCAGGCTCAGATCAAGTTTAGTGAGTCGACTTTCGATTTTGGTGTCATCGCAGAGCATGGTGGTCCCGTGTCGCATACATTCAATTTTACCAATACCGGAGATGCCAACCTGGTGATCCTCGATGCTAAGGCTGACTGCGGTTGCACCGAGCCCCAATACCCCGAGCAACCTATTGCTCCCGGCAAGTCGGGTAAAATTAAAGTAACCTTTAAGCCGATCTATCGCCCCGGACCTTTCACCAAGGTGATAACAGTTCGCACCAACGGCAAGCAAAAGAAGGTCCGTCTCAAGATCACCGGCACTGTCAACCCTAATAAATAATCGCGTATGACTCTACGTCGCTTTTATAAGAACGTGCACTTGCCTCGATTAGTCGCTACATCCGGTGCACCTTGCCTCACTTCGGTGTACCGTTTCGCTTGGCTCGTTGCTCTTGTCGTTTTCCCCTCGCTATTCTGTTCGGCTCGCGATTCGATAGCATGGCTGGATAAGAATCATGACTTCGGCCTCATCCGGGAGGTGGCAGGTCCCGTTTCGGCACGCTCTCATTTCGTCAATGTAGGCTCTGATACCATATCAATTTTTTCGGTTAAGCCCACATGCGGGTGCACCACCTCCGATTTTAGCGACGATCTGATTGCCCCGGGCGATACCGCCTATATCGGCTATACGTTCGATCCTGCCAAGCGCCCCGGGCGCTTCCGCAAAACTATCAGGGTGGCTCTCTCCGATGGCTCTACCCACTCCATCGTTATCTCAGGAAATGTGCTCGGCACTCCCGAGTCTCTCTCTTCGCTATATCCCGTAGATGCCGGAAAGGTGCGCCTCTCCGATACCATCCTCTCCGTACCCTCCGTTACGACCGACCACTCGCCATTGGTCTTCCTCAAGATCTATTCGGTGAGCATGGATAGCATCGACACTCAGCTCAAAGCTGATCATCCCGCCCTCTGTGTCACCGCCACCACCACTAAGGCTGGTCCGGGCGACGTGCTCGTCTATAGCCTCGATTTCGTTGGAAATAAGTATGGCGATTTTGGCGATGTAGAGGTGCCCCTCCATCTGATGGTGGATGGAGAGGAAGTCAAGTCGCTCCTCTTCCGCACGTTCGTGCTCCCCGATCAGGGTATGCTGATGCACCGACAGGGTGACAAACACCCTATCTGTCTCCTCGCCCCCGATCCGGTAGACCTCGGAGTCATCGACCCTGCCACCACTCGCTGCATTAAGCGGGAGTTTACCATCACCAATCAGGGCAAGGGTGAACTACATCCCCTCAAGATATATTCGCAGAGTGAGGCCATAACATTTGGCAAGATCCCCGCCAAGATCAAACCGGGCAAGAGCGTTCGCATCAAGATCGAAATTGATGTCGACCGCCTCGCTGCCGGCCCCTGGCGATTCCCCATCAATGTCATCACCGACGACCCCCTGCATCCCCATCTCACCATCCCCGTGGCAGGATATAAGAAATAACCCCATATTTTCTCAATACAAGAGCGCATTCCTAAGGAACGCGCTTTATTTTTGTCGGGAACGCACTCTTATATTTGAAAAATTGCGAAAAATCCATTAACTTTACAATTTAAACCAGAAAAATCTAATACAAAGATATGGAACACCCCGAAAATCATCCCGATTACAAAGGACTTCAGGTCAACTCCGGAGTCAGTTCACAGCCCAGTGTTAACCCCTATCGTCGTCCGGTGGCGCGACGTCGCCTGCTCACTCCCGGCGAATATGTGGAGGGTATCCTCAAGGGTAATGTCACCGTGCTGGGGCAGGCTGTGACTCTCGTCGAGTCGACCGTAGACGCACATCAGCAGATAGCCCAGGAGGTTATCGAGAAGTGCCTTCCATATACCGGCAATTCACGTCGCATCGGCATCACCGGAGTGCCGGGTGCCGGCAAGTCTACTTCGATCGATGTCTTTGGCCTCCACGTCCTCAAGCAGGGTGGCAAACTCGCCGTACTCGCCATCGACCCCTCGAGCGAGCGTACTCAGGGTTCGATCCTCGGCGATAAGACTCGCATGGAGAAACTTTCTCAGCATCCCAATGCCTTTATCCGCCCTTCCCCCTCGGCCGGATCTCTTGGTGGCGTGGCTCGCAAGACTCGCGAAACTATCGTGCTCTGCGAAGCTGCCGGCTATAACAATATCTTTGTTGAGACCGTAGGTGTCGGCCAGTCGGAAACCGCCGTTCATTCCATGGTAGACTTCTTCCTGCTGATTCAGTTGGCAGGCACCGGCGATGAACTACAAGGTATCAAACGTGGCATCATGGAGATGGCTGACGGCATCGCTATCAACAAGGCTGACGGCGACAATATCGACCGCGCCAACCTGGCTGCGGCTCAATTCCGTAACGCAATGGCTCTTTTCCCACCGACTCCAAGCAAATGGAAACCTGAGGTCACTACCTATAGCGGATATTATGAACTCAATATCGACAAGGTATGGGATATGATCGACCGCTATTTCGAGTATGTCAAAAAGACCGGATATTTCGAGCGCAAACGTAATGAACAAGCCAAATATTGGATGTTAGAAACCATCAATGAGCAGCTGCGCAATCACTTCTACAGCCTCCCCGAGATTCGAGCCCTCCTCGAGCAGAAGGAGATGAGAATCCTCAACAACGAGCAGTCATCGTTCACTGCCGCCCATGAGGTCCTCGACCGCTACTACCAAATCCTCCGTTCCGAAAAATAAAAAGAATGGGTGTTCTACAGAACGCCCATTCTTTTTATTCAAATAAATCTTGGAGGGTGATTTCATTGTTTACTATGCCGGAGTGACTTCCTCGTTCCACTCCAAATGTGGAAACAAATGTGAGTTGCACCGAGTGCTTTCTTTGGTCTGCTTCCATAAATCGTGCCACTTTATTGCGAAGACTCATCTCCTCAGATTCGGTGATATGATAGGGCGTCATGCTGCATTTCATCTCACATAGGTTGACCGTACGATCGTCACGGACTATCACCAAGTCTACTTGAGCACCCTTCTCTCCTGATGGAGCCGGAGGGCACCTCCAAGCATATTCCTGAGTGTTTATCCCCCGGATACCTAATTTTTGCTTTATTTGATTCACATGGCTCAGTGCAAGAAGTTCGAAGGTAAGCCCCATCCATGTGGCAAATCGAGGCTTCACTTGGATTGCTGTCCATGTATTGTCGGCTTTTGATTGCTTGTCCACCAAAAAATTGTAATGGAAGAGCGTGAAAAAATCGACCAGCTGATAGAGGGTTTGCTCGCCTCGTGAATGATGATAGTTGGTATATTCTCTAATAAAACCACACCATTTTAAATTCTGTAATATAGTGGTGAATGCCCCTCCGGATGGCAACCCGGAGGCTTTCAGCAATTCTTCGCGAGTGAGCCCCACACCCTTGCGACTCAGCGCTTCGACCACTTTCTCATGATCATCACTGTTTTTGAACAGCGCCGCATATAGATTGCGAAATTCATCATGTAGAGAGCCGGTGGGACTAAATAACAGGGTGTCTATGTTTTGTGCCAAACTCATGGCAGGGTTTAGCATATCGAGATAAAAGGGTGTGCCGCCCATTATCATATAGTATTCCGCAATTTCATATCGTGATAGATGGAATCCCTTGGAAAGAAGCAGTTTTTCTGTTTCGCGCAGGGTGAATGCTTCTATCATCAGACGGCAAGTGATGCGATTGTATAATCCGCCATGGCTGTTGATGAGCTTGTTCATCATCCAAGATGTCGCCGAACCACACACTACAAGCACCAAGTCGCGCTTGGAAGATGCCCAGGAGTTCCAAAAATGTTCCAATGCTTGAATAAATCCCGATTTTGGGGTATCCATCCAGGGAAGTTCGTCGAGCAATACTACTTTCCGTGGGTTCGGATGTGATTCGATAAGTCGGCGTAGCAATGAAAATGCTTCTATCCAATCTTGAGGTCGGGGTGTGCCTGCGGGCAAACCATAGTACATCAAGTCGCTGTAAAAAGACTTTAGTTGCATTGCTTTCCCGGCTTTTGCCATTCCGGCTGTTTGGAACACCATCTCTTTTTCAAAATACTCTTTGATAAGAAATGTCTTACCCACACGACGTCGGCCATACACAGCGATAAATTCGGCACGACCCGAAGATAGTCGTTCCTCCAATATTTGCTGTTCTCTTTCTCTGCCGATTATATTCTCTTTCATTGTTTCGAATGTTTTGTGTCGCAAATATAATAAATATTTTGAAATTCATGGCGGATTATTGGTGATTTTTCGCCACGAAAGGATGTTTTAGGGTCTTCGTGGCGAATTATCAGTGATTTTTCGCCACAAAGAGGTGTTTTTAGTTGTTCGTGGCGGATTATCGGCTGTTTTTCGCCGGTATGGGTGTTGTCGCGGTTCGGAGTGTTTTAGAGGGCTATCAGTAGGCTCTAAGAAGAGTGAAAGCCGGAGTCAGCTTACGCTGACGCCGACTTTCGGGGATAGGATGGATTTGGGGAAGTAGCCCATAGCAGAGTCGAACTGCTCTTTAGAGAATGAAAATCTCTCGTCCTAACCGATAGACGAATGGGCCTACTCAATGTGCTGACGCTGCCTCATCGAGGGGAGTTGAACTCACGACCTCGAGGGGGTCATACACGCTATGCTTTAGCCGAGCTTGTTGATGTGCTTAGCGAGACCGCTGCACAAGTTACCGGCTTTATTCTTCGAGATAATGTTCTTACGACCGAGACGCTGGAGAAGAGCGCTCACCTTGTTGTAAGCTGCTTCAGCCTCAGCCTTGTCAGTCATTTTGCGCACACGACGCACAGCATTTCTCGCTGTCTTTGCCCAGTAACGGTTCTCAAGTCTTCTTTTTTCCGCCTGGCGGATTCTTTTTAATGATGATTTATGATTTGCCATCTTAAAAAATCTCTTTTGGTAGTTATTAATGGTAGCCCATAGCAGAGTCGAACTGCTCTTTAGAGAATGAAAATCTCTCGTCCTAACCGATAGACGAATGGGCCACAAATCTGCAACTGCACAACTCCGGCGCATTTTGCGACTGCAAAAGTAGTAATTTTTTTCTTTTTAACCAAATCTTTCTGATTTTTTATTAAAATTTCGTGATTTTCTCTCTATTTTGTTGTAAATTTGTGTGCTTGGAGTCGTGTTCTCTCCCATTTTTGCTTCTTGACTCCATATTTTGTATATAAGAAATTAATTTTTCTATGACACTAAAATATGCATCTACGTTGCTGTTGGGGGCTCTAATGACGCTCACCGGCATCACAGCCCGGGCCGAGTGGAATGATTCGATCCGCTATCGCGCCGAGATTGGCACCACCATCGCCGGGGGTCAAAACAACCCTCTATGGCTCAACGCCAATCGTTATGGCTTCTCGAGTACAAAACGTAATAATCTATGGCTCCGTCTCGCCGCCTTCAAGGATATGGATGAGGAGAAGCCCTTCTCCTGGGGCGCCGGCATCGATATGGGTGTCGCCTATCGCTTCGAGTCGATCTTCATGCCTCAGCAACTATATGCCGAGGTGAGATATCGCTGTCTCGATCTCTTGGTGGGCGCCAAGGAGATCAATGATGGCTTCGTGTGCCAAGACCTTTCCTCCGGATCGCTGACCCAGGGATGGAATGCTCGCCCTATACCCCAGGTGAGACTCGGCGTGTTCGATTATGCCAATGTGTGGGGGTGCAAGGAGATGTTTGCCATGAAGGGCTATATCGCTTACGGTATGTTTACCGACAACTGGTGGGTGAAGCGTTGGGCCAACCCCGAGTATAGTTATGCTCTGAACACGCTCTATTGCTCGCGCGCCCTCTATTTCCGCTTCGGCAATGCCCGCAAATTCCCCCTCGAGGGTGAACTCGGTATCGTGGTCGATTCGCAGTTTGGCGGCAAGACCTGGAACCAGGATGGCAATAAGACGTGGATCAAGAACCCCACCAACTTCAAGGCTTGGGTGAGAGCGATGATACCTCTCGCTGCCGGCGATGATAATGTAATCGGTGGCGAAAGGTATAATGTCGAGGGTAATTTCTTGGGCAATTGGAGCATGTCGCTCAAATGGGAAGACCCGAGCGGATGGATGGTCCGTCTATATTACCAGCATTTCTTCGAAGACCATTCGATGCTCTTTATGGAATATCCGCGCCACGACGGCCTGTATGGCGTGCATGGCCGCCTGCCGAAGAATCCTTTCGTTTCCGAAGTCCTCTATGAGTATCTATATGCCAAAGATCAGTCAGGACCCGTGTATTGGGATCATACCGATAATATCAATTATCAGATCTCGGGCCGCGATGAGTATTACGACCACTATATCTTCAATGGTTGGCAGCACTGGGGGCAACCGATCGCCAATCCTCTCTTCACAGCCCCTCTCTATAACGACAACCATCGGATGTATCTCCTCTCCACTCGCATCCGCGCCCATCATCTGGGTTTCAAGGGTGATCCTACCGACCAACTCTCCTATCGCGTGCTCCTCTCCCATACTCGCAGCTGGGGAACATATTATGTCCCCTTCACCGACCCCAAGAGCAACTTCAGCTGGCTCGCCGAACTGAAATATCATCCCAAGAAACTGAAAGGTTGGGAAGCCACTTTCTCTTTGGCGGCTGATCATGGCTCGCTGTTGGGAAATTCTTTCGGCGGTATGGTGTCGATAGCCAAGACCGGATGGTTCTAATGATTAATGCATAATTCATAATTTGATGCTTGATGCTAATTTGTTTCTTAATTTGTAATTTTTACTACATCTGACTATGCGTAAGTCCTTATACATAATATTACTCTCGATAGTGGCGGTGTTGACGCTCTCATCACTCGGGTGCAGCCGCTATTCCCACAATGGCAAGATCGATGGCTATTGGCAGATATCCACCATCACCTATAAGGGGAGCAACGAGATATCCACTCCCAAGACGCTCTTCATCTGCATCCAGATCGAATTGCTGCAACTCGACAATCCGGCACCCTCTCCCAAGCGCACCGGCGTGATCTCCTACGACAAGAAGGCAGATATCCTGAGCGTCGATTTCCGCAATGGTCCGACCGACGAGGAGCTCTACCCCTTTGGTTTTACTGCCAATCCCTGTGTGCTGAAGGTGGTGAGTGCCACCGGCTCGAAGATGGTACTCGAATCGGATATAGCCACCATCGAGTGTCGTAAATTTTAATCATACACGGTTCGCAAGAACCATCTACAATAATTCTACACCGATCGAATCAACATCATGGCAGACGATTTCGATATAAGACAAAACCGCATGAAGCCTGACGGCGCTGAGAGCGACATCGAGAAGGCATTGCGCCCCCTCTCCTTTGCCGACTTCACCGGTCAGGCGCAGATTATAGACAATTTGAGCGTATTCGTGGCGGCAGCCCGCATGCGAGGGGAGGCCCTCGACCACACCCTGCTGCATGGCCCTCCGGGGCTCGGCAAGACCACCCTCTCCAACATCATAGCCAACGAGTTGGGGGTCGGATTTAAGACCACCTCCGGGCCGGTGCTCGACAAGCCGGGCGATCTGGCAGGCATCTTGATGTCGTTGGAGCCTCACGATGTGCTCTTCATCGACGAGATCCACCGTCTACACCCGGTCGTAGAGGAATATCTCTACTCAGCTATGGAGGATTTCCGCATCGACATCCTCTTGGACAAGGGCCCGGGAGCGAAGTCTGTGCAACTCTCCATCGCTCCCTTCACGCTGGTGGGGGCCACGACCCGGTCGGGGAGTCTGACAGCGCCGTTGCGAGCTCGCTTCGGCATACAGTGTCACCTGGAATATTACGATCATGCCCTCTTGCTGACCATCGTGAAGCGATCGGCGCGGCTTCTGCACATCGGCATCGATGATGATGCCGCACGCGAGATAGCACTCCGCAGCCGCGGCACTCCGCGTGTCGCCAACTCGTTGCTGCGCCGTGTGCGAGATTTCGCAATGGTGCGCGGTTCGGGACATATCGACCTCCCCATCGCTCGCACTGCCCTCGAAGCACTCAATATCGACCGATATGGTCTCGACCTGATCGACAATCGTATCCTGCTGACCATCATCGATAAGTTCAAGGGTGGCCCGGTGGGCCTCACCACCATCGCCACTGCCATCGGCGAAGATGCCGGCACCATCGAAGAGGTCTACGAACCCTTCCTGATCAAGGAGGGCTTCTTGAAACGCACTCCTCGCGGTCGCGAAGTCACCGAATTGGCCTACCGGCATCTGGGACGCCTCGGCGAGTACCACAATCCGGCATCGATACCGGGACTCTTCGACGAAGAGGAGTAAATCGAAGGTGGGCAGTCATATACCGTCACCTGCCTTTCAGGAACATATTACAAAACTAACAAAACACGTGATTAATCTATAGATAAAAAATCATGGCGGGTATTAAAACATTGGTCAAAGAGACCGCCGTATATGGTCTCAGCAGCATCCTGGGGAGATTCCTTAATTGGTGTCTTGTTCCCCTCTATGTCTATCTCTTCCCGACCCAAGAATATGGCATCGTGAGTTATCTCTATAGCTTCACGGCTGTGGCTCTCGTGGTGCTCAATTATGGTATGGAGACCGGTTTCTTCCGTTTCGCCAACAAGGAGGAAGATCCGGAGCGAGTCTACACCACATCGTTGATCTCGGTGGGCTCGACATCGTTGGCGTTCATCATCCTTCTGACGCTGCTATTGGCGCCGATCTCGAATGTGATGCTCTTGCCACAACATTCGCTCTATGTCTGGCTATTGGGAGTGACGGTGGCTATCGATGCCTTCTCCAATCTTCCCTTCGCCTATCTGCGATACAAGAAACTGGCATTTCGCTTTGCCGGCATCAAGTTGCTGAATGTGGCACTCAACATCAGTCTGAACATCTTCTTCCTCTTGGTGTGTCCATGGATGGTGGAACATGCCGAATGGCTGATCGGCTGGTTTTACACGCCGATGGGTGGGGAGGCCTTCGGCATCGGATGGATCTTTGTCGCCAACATCATCTCCTCGCTGGTGGTATTGCTCTGTCTATTGCCTCAACTCACGGGTCGTCGCTATCGCTTCAGCGGTTCGCTCTTGCGTCAAATGCTCCGCTATAGTTGGCCATTGCTCATCTTGGGTGTCGCCGGTATCTTGAGTCAGAATATGGGGCAGATCATTATCCCCTATCTCTTCAAGGGGGAAGATGAGGCAGCACGCTCGATGGTGGGCATATATGGTGCCAATATCAAGATTGCCATCGTGATGGTGATGTTCACCCAGGCATTCCGCTATGCCTACGAGCCCTTCATTTTCGCTCGCGCCAAGGAGGGGGGCGATGATAAGAAGCAGGCATATAGCGATGCGATGAAATTCTTCGTTATCTTCGGTCTCTTCATCTTCTTGGGAGTGATGTATTTTCTCCCGATTTTGAAGCATTTCGTATCACCCGCCTACTGGCCGGGGCTTCAGGTAGTGCCGATCATGATGATCGCCGAGCTCTGTTTCGGCGTCTTTTTCAATCTCTCCTTGTGGTATAAACTCACCGACCGCACCGAGTGGGGAATGTATCTCTCGCTAACATGCTTCGTGCTGATGTTGGTGCTCAATATCTGGCTGGTGCGCTCGATCGGCATACCTGATGGTTATCTGGGTTCGGCATGGGCTGCATTGGGCAGTTATTTCTCGGTGATGGTTATCTCCTATTTCGCAGGACAACATTATTATCCTATCGACTATCCAGTGAAGCGATTGGTGCTCTATACGCTGCTCACGCTGCTGCTTTACGGCGTCGGGATGGGGGCAGAGCGATTCCTCCCGATGTGGGGCACATACATGGTGAGAGTGGCGATGCTGATACTCTATATAGGCATAGTGGCAAGATATGAGAAGATCCCCTTACACAGATAAGATGAAACAATTATAAGAATAATAAAAAGAGCGCATTCGTATGGAACGCGCTCTTATTATTTTGTCATCACACTACTGCCGAGTCAGATTACTCGGGGCGTTTGAGTTGGACTGCACGCCAGCTCCATTGGTCGCGCTTGATATTGTAGTAAGGCACGGAGATTACCTCGAAGACATCGCCCGAGCGGAAGTCCGCGGGGAGCATCTTGGCGTCGATATATACATCTCCTACGAAAGTAAACGATTGGCCGAGACGGAGAGTCACTTCGAGCGTCTCCTTGCGGAAGAGTTTGCCGGCGTAAGGAGTGAAATCCACCACACGTCGGATAGTGCATAAAGTGGCAGGTTTGCCTACCGGGATATCACCGTTGAATCGTACGGCATAGATCTGATTTTCCACGAAATTTTCCTTGCTCTTCTTGATCGAGAAATAGCCGTTGCGACGATCCTCGGTAACGAATCCGCACACCTGCTTCTGATGGTTGATATGCGAGATGAGGACACCGACTTCGGGGATATCTCCATAGAAGAAGTCTTCAGCCAGGTCGCAGTGAGCGCGATAGAAGGGGACATTGTTGGCAGAAGGCACCGTCGACTGATACCATTGCTGGCGGGTGATCTCATCGACATTCTGGGGGATATTCCAGCCCCTCTTGGTGTGGATGGCGATGATGTCATCAAATTCGCGACGTGCCTCGGGATAATTGCCGAAATAATACATCAGCACACCGGCGGCAGCCTTCACCTTGACCAGGAAAGAGGGATCGGAAGGGCATGTCAATGCCTTGCAATAGCAAGAGAGTTTCGCCTTATCGTCGTCGATAAGTTCGGCAAGCATCGACCAGGACCAGAACTCCTTGGGGCGTTGCTTCACGAACTCGCGAGCGGCAGTGCGAGCCTCGTTCATCATGCCGAGAGCCTTATAAATCTTGGCACGATAGTAGTTCAGATTCTTGATGTCGGGATGATCAGTCACGAACTGTGTAAGATTGTCGGCAAAAGCCACTGCCTCCTGCACATGCTCCCCCTTGGCGATCTTAATGAGCAACACCTTGACGTATGCGCTGAGCACTCGCTCGGCAAGTGAGATCATCCAGTGACCATTCGCCAGAAGCACCTTCTTGAAATCCTCCTCAAGAAGATTTTCCAAGCCCCACCATTCCACCATTTGTGCCAAGCCCTGCCATACATTCCCGTTGACCTCCTTGACTTTCAAGAAGGCATCAAGCAATACGGAATAGTAGCGATGGGGCGCCAGGAAATCAACACTCGTCACAGCGTCAAAGATCCTGTCGATCATAGCGGTGTTCAATCTTTCGTCGTTGGCATACTTCGTCGTAAAACCACGCACCACCCATGAGATCTTATGGTTCATCTCATGCTCGTCGACTGCCTCAAGATGGAGATCTGCATATTCTCTGATCAACCTGCATAACTCAGGAACATCCATCTGATCGGTTGCAAGTTCCATCATCCCTTTCAGACAATAAGCCATCGATATACGAGCAAACTTATCGTCGGGATTCGATTTCAAAATAACTGAGCATTCTTTATACGCTCGACTCAAATCTCCGGCTTTCCTCAACTCGGTAATTTCTTTTATGGTCAACATATATACAAAAAAAACATAAAGAACACGTATCTTTCAAAGATACATATAATAGATACTATTCTTAATTATATAAAACACACAAATATAGAATTTTTTTCTCTAAAAAACAATCTTTTTTGATAATTATTTTTTAGAGCACTTGCAAGAGCATCCGTGGTCCTCTTTCCAGGCTTGGCAAGGCATCTTTCCACAGCCGTCGAAGCAGTAGGTGCATATCCTCTCCTTGGGGAGGCCGATACTCTCGACAAGATCTTCTATCTTGCAGAATTTCAGCGATGTAAGACCCAATCTGCGGGCTATTTCATCGACCATGTGCTGATATTCGGGTGTGCCGGTGGTGGCATACTGCTCGAGTCGCGCCGAGGGATCACCCTCCAGGTCGCCGATGACTCGGCGTGTGATAAGTTCCATGTCGCTCTCGGAGTTGGTAAAGGAGATGTAGGGACATCCATACACCAGCGGAGGGCAGGAGATGCGAGCATGCACCGAGCGAGCTCCGCGCTCGAAGAAGACATTCACGTTGTCACCAAGTTGCGTGCCACGCACTATCGAGTCGTCGCAGAAGACCACGTCGCGTCCTTGGAGCATCGCTCGATTGGTGATCAGTTTCATCTTTGCCACCAACGCTCGTCGATCCTGTGAACTGGGAGTGAAACTGCGAGGCCATGTCGGAGTGTATTTCAACACTGCCCGACGATAGGGGATACCACTACCCTCGGCATAACCTAACGCAAAACCGACTCCGGAGTCGGGGATACCACACACCAGGTCAGCCTCGGTCTTGTCTTCGCGACCCATGGCACGGCCTGCCGCCTCTCTCACATATTCGGTGTTGATGCCATCATAGTCGGAAGCCGGGAAACCATAATATACCCACAAGAAAGAGCATATCTGCTCGCGGCTTGCACCCTCCTGCAGCACTTCGATGCCATCAGCCTTGATCTTCACGATCTCGCCCGGAAGGACATCTCTGACATATTCATAACCAAGATTGGGAAATGAACTCGTCTCGCTCGCCAAGGCATATCCATCTTTCCCCTTGCCGATGATGATAGGGGTGCGCCCCAAATAGTCGCGCGCAGCTATGATGCCATCTTCGGTGAGCACCAACATCGAGCATGAACCCTCTATGCGGCTATACACCAGGTTGATGCCGTCGACATAATCTTTCCCCATGTTGATAAGAAGCGCCACCAATTCCGTCTGATTGATCTTATTGGCTGACATCTCACTGAAATGCATACCCTGCTCCAACAGACTCGACGCTATGGCGCGAGCATTGTTGACACGCGCCACTGTCACTACGGCATATTTGCCAAGATGAGAATTGACTATAATCGGCTGTGGATCGGTGTCACTGATCGAACCGACTCCCGAGTTACCCCGGAATGAGTCTAATTCATCCTCAAATTTCGGACGAAAATAACTGCGACTCAAACTGTGAATGGCGCGATTGAAGCCATTCTCTCCGTCGTAGGTCACCATACCTCCACATCGTGTGCCAAGATGTGAATGATAGTCCGTGCCATAGAACAAATCATTGACTATCGGACGATTAGCGATCACACCAAAAAAACCTCCCATAAAAATCTATATATTAAAATTGAAGTAATGATTATTCTGACTTTACGTTATTTCGATGATGGGTCTTGTTTTCGACTGCAAATTTAAGGATTTTATTGCGATTCTTACAACTATTCAAGCATAATTTGCTTTACTTTTTTGCCAATATGCCAATTTTTCGCTAATATTGCACCAAGATTACTGAAAATTTTTCATTAATACCATAAACTACACATGAAAAGATTATCAATCATGGCAGTCGGAACGATGATTGCCGCCTCTCTCTTCGCTACGGATCGTATGGCCCCCGCCGCCGAGCCGGAAGTAGTCAACCCCGATTCTACCGGGTTCACCTTCACCGATGTGAAAATCAATAAGACCGGTTCGGTCAAGGATCAGAACAAGTCGGGCACATGCTGGGCATTCTCCGGAGTGTCTACCTTGGAGGATAATGTTTTTCGCAAGGGTGGTCCGGAATTGGACATCTCGGAGATGTTCATCGTGCGTCATGCCTATATCGACAAGGCTAAGAAGTTTATGCGCATGAATGGCAACATCACTTTCGCTCAGGGTGGTTCTTGGGGCGATGTGCTCAACATGACCATGCAGTATGGTGCGATGCCCGAGGAGGCTTACACCGGCTTAAACTATGGCGAAGCGAAGCATTCTCACTATGAGATGGCAGAGGCTATGGAGGCATATCTCCGCGCTGTCTTGAATCGCGGCCAGAAGAATAGCAAACTCACCGACGCTTGGCTCCCCGGCCTGATCGGCATCCTCGATGCCTATCTTGGTCCCCTCCCCGAGTCTTTTACATATAAGGGCAAAACATACACTCCTCAGTCTTGGGCTAAGGAGATGGGGCTCGAACCGGAGAATTTCGTGAATATCACCAGCTATACCCACCATCCCTTCTATGAGAGTTTCATCCTCGAAATCCCCGACAACTGGGCATGGACTCGCAGTATGAACGTGCCGATGGAGGAAATGCAACGCATCGTCGACAATGCTCTCGACAAGGGCTGGACCGTGATGTGGGCTGCCGACGTGTCGGAGGGTGGTTTCAAGTGGACCAAGGGCTATGCCCTCCTCCCCGACGATAAGGATACCAAGGATATGACCGACACCGAACTCAGCCGCTGGGTAAAGCTCTCTGACAAGGATCGCGCCGACGCCAAGTTCGACATCAAAGGCCCCATCAAGGAGAAGACTGTGTCGCAAGAGTCTCGGCAGAAGACTTTCGATAATTTCGAGACCACCGACGATCATGGCATGGTGATCGTGGGCACTGCCACCGACCAGGAGGGAAATAAGTATTATAAGGTAAAAAATTCTTGGGACACCAATCAGATATATGATGGCTATCTCTATGTGTCGATGCCCTTCTTCTTGGAGAAGACTCTCGGCGTGGGCGTACACAAGGATGCCATTCCCGCTGACATAAACAAGAAATGTAAATGGTAGAAATCTCTGTCATAGTCGTAACATACAATCAGGAGGATAGCATCGCTCGCACTCTCGATTCGATCTTGTCTCAGCGGCTTGATGTCGAATATGAGATCGTGATCGGTGACGACGCATCGACCGATGCCACCGGCGATATATGCCAAGACTATGCACGCAGATTTCCGGATAAGATATGTTATCTGCGACGCCCACAGAACATGGGCGTCGTGGATAATTATTTTGATTGCATCCGCCGTGCGCGAGGCAATTGGATAGCTGATTGCGCCGGCGATGATGTCTGGGTCGACGACACGAAGTTGCAGAGCCAGCTCAATGTGGTGCGCGAGTATAGCGACGTGTCGATGGTAGCCACCGACTGGATGTGTCGCGACTCTCAGACCGGCGAGTTATCGCGCCAATCCAATGCCCTTCCACCTCGCGGCATGGAGTTCTACCCCCCGGGCACACTCCTGACAGACATCGTGACCCAGCGACGTATGGTCCATCTCTGCACCGCCCTCTATAGCCGCGATCTAATCATCGATTTTGCCGACCGTCACCCCTCGCTCTGCCTCGACCGGGAGTTCGCTTGCGAAGATTTGCAAATCATCCTCGCCATGGCTCATGCCGGCAGAGTGGTGATACTCCCTCAGATTACCCTCCATTATAGCATCGGGCATGATTCGGTGTCTCACCGTAAGGAGCCGGACCAAATGTTCGAGTATACTCGCCGAGTCGTGAGGCAGTCGCTGATGTTGCAGAGACATTTCAACGTCTCTGGCGATGAGGTCCGCGAGTTCAACAGCCGCAGGATAGAGTATCTCGCTTCCCTCGCCTTCAGATGCGACAGCCGCTCGAATCGCGAGATTGTGGCGCAATTCATCAAGCAATATGACATCACCCCCACCCTCAAGACTCGCATCTATCTCCGGATCATGTCTTCTCCATTCACTCAGCGACTCGCCCGCAAGATTATCGACGCGTTATGAAACGAATCCTATTCTCCACCCAGGGCTATCCGGGCGACGAATATACCGAGAAATCATTCGTCGACCCTCAGTTGCGTAGCATGCTGAAGTGGGCAGATGAAGTGGTGTTGCTCCCCACCGATCCTAAGCCTTGTCTCCGTCGTTATGAGGAGTCTCTACCTCCGGGGGTAAGTGTCGACCGCTCGATGGCGCAGGATCGCCTGCTCCACTCCAAGTTGCTCCGCATCTTCTATCTGTTTCACCCCTTCGTGTGGAGGGCTATATGGAGGATGCGCCATGAGCCTCGAGGATGGAAGCAATGGGGCAAAGGGGTGCTGACTGCCATCAATACCGTTGTCACTTCGCGCATCATCAAGAGGGTGACTCGAAGGCATAATATGACCCCGGATGATACGATATTTTTCAGCCTATGGACCTTTGAAGCCGCCTATGGCATGGCTCATCTGGCAGACAAGGAGGGGTGGAAGGTAGTGACTCGTGCCCACCGTTATGATCTCTTCGATATCGAGCCGGTGGTGTTCAGATCGCAGAGTCTTCGCGATCTTTTGTTAGAGAATATCTACAAAGTAATCTGCATCTCCGAGGAGGGTCGAGAGTATCTGTCGCAACGCTATCCTCGTCATCGCGACCGCTTTGTCACTATATATCTCGGATCGACCCGCACCCATGCTCCACTGTCGCGTCAAGATAGAGAAGCCGCCCGCCGGACTTTAAGCCGATCAGCCGGAATAGATACGATCACCTTTGCCAGTGCCATACGTCTTGAGAGCATCAAGCAACCACTGTTGATACTGAGGACCTTGGATGCATTGTCAGGGCTTCTCCCCGACAAGCAGATAGTATGGCATGTGATGGGCACCGGCACGCTGATGGAAAGCATGGAGAGAGCCATATCTAACCTTACAAGACCCAACTTGAAGGTAATCATGCACGGAGTGATGGACAATCAAGAGATTCAGAAATTATATGCCACAACACCACCCGATTGGTTTATCTTACTAAGCCGTAGCGAGGGTGTGCCGGTGTGTCTTGGCGAGGCTATGAGTTATGGCATACCGGTGATCTCGACAGATGTGGATCAAGTCGGGGAACTTGTCACATCCGAAACCGGCATATTGCTCCGTCCCGGCAAAGGGGAGCCGGAAGAGAAGATGGCAGCGGAATATGCCCAAATCATAGCCCAAGAGATCTCCCATCCCGACAAAGTAGCCGAAAAGGGAGAAAAAGCCCTAACCCGCTGGGAAGAAATGTTCAACAGCAAGAGCCTAACCAACCAGGTCAGCAATCTCCTGAAAGAATTATTTGTAGAGTTTGAATGATTTTCGGTGGAGGGGGGTTATGCCTTGGCGGCGGATTCCTTCGTAGTGGGCTTTGGTGGGATAGCCCATGTTATCCTCCCAGCCGTAGCCGGGGTATTGCTCGGCATATTGCTTCATCAGTCGGTCGCGATGGGTCTTGGCGAGAATCGAAGCAGCAGCTATCGACATAAAAGTGGCATCACCCTTCACCACCGTGTGGTGAGGAATGTCAATCATGCGCTGCGGATCAAGATAGGGGCGAAATTTATTGCCATCCACCAGGATATGTTCGGGGCGTAGCGACAGTGCATCCAAAGCACGCTGCATACCGACGATCGAGGCGTTGAGGATGTTGATATGGTCGATCTCCTCGGCATCTACCATCACTACAGCCCACGCTACAGCCTCACGCTCGATCTTGACACGAAGTTGCTCGCGTATTGAGGCTGTCAACTGCTTGGAGTCATTGAGTTCGGCAGACTCGAAGTCGGGAGGGAGGATCACAGCGGCGCAACTCACCGGACCACAAAGACAACCACGGCCGGCCTCGTCACAACCGGCCTCCGCCACACCCTCTATCATACACCGTCTCAACATTAGAGTACTTACATGTCACGCGCTATGATATAGTCAAAAATCTCGCTGAAGGCGCGTTTGGGTTCGCTGTCTACAAATGTATCAAGAATCTCCTTTGCTTCGCTCTGCATGTCTCTCATGCGCTTGTAGGCATATTCTATACCACCTCTGCGCTTGGCAAAGCCTATCAGCGTCTCGATAGAAGTACGATCGCGATTGTCAGCCTCCAAGAGAGCCAACATCTGATCCCTCTCCTCTTCCGGAGCCGTGCGCAAGGCATATAGCAAGGGGAGGGTCACCTTACCCTCGCGAAGATCATTGCCCGTGGGCTTCCCTATCTTCGGATCGTCGAAATAGTCGAAGATATCATCCTTGATCTGGAAACACATGCCAAGCAATTCGGCATAACGCACCAAACGCACGCAAGCATCCTCATCAGCTCCCGCCAAGTCGGCACCAAGTCTCACACAGTTCATAAAGAGAGAGGCTGTCTTCTGCTTGATCATGCTGTAATACCCCTCCTCTTCATGCTTATGAAGTTCGGCATTAGTCATCTGATCGATCTCGCCGAGACATAACTCCTTGCCCAGATCGGAGAGGGCCTTGATCACTCGTATATTGCCACTGCGGATACCTGCTGCCAATGCGTTGGATACAAAATAGTCGCCGACCAAGACCGCAACATGATTGCCCATGGCTGCGTTGATCGTCTCGACACCACGCCTCATCGGCGTCTCATCGACTATATCATCATGGATCAAGGATGCATTGTGAAGCATTTCCAAGGCCGCTCCGGCATACAACACCTCGGACGTCACCTCGCCAAACATACGAGCACTCAATATCACAAGTGTCGGTCGGATCTGCTTCCCCTTGACCTGCAGATAGCGGGTCACTACATCATCCATGATTCTGTTTGATGTCTTCAAAGTCTCGACTATGATCTGGTTCATCCGGTCGAGCTCGGGACGTAGAAATTCCTGTATTTTTTTCATTTGCTTTTTTCGGAGTAGCAAATTTATAAAAATTTCATTAAATACGCGCAGTTTATCGCGATATTTCACCCCCTTTTATTATTTTTTACCCAAATAGAACGAGTTTAGAGCGCTCTTATCATGATTTCTTCTCCGAGAATGCCGCAAAGATCAATGCTGCCTTCGACTTGCCCACCACCGCCTCCACCTCGGCCAACTCCGCCTCTTTCAGACGTTTAAGGCTCTTAAAATGACGCATCAATGTCGACGCCGTGGCGGGTCCAATCCCCTTAATACTGTCTAATTCGCTGACTGTCTGTGACTTACTGCGCCTGTTGCGGTGATGGGTGATGCCGAAGCGATGCGCCTCGTCACGAAGCGACTGGATCACTCTCAACGAGGGTGAGGTCTTGTCAAGGTAGAGAGGGAGGGTGTCGCCCGGAAAATAGATCTCCTCAAGTCGCTTGGCTATACCCACCAATGCCACTACCCCATGGATGCCCATCTCTTCAAAGGCTTCGACGGCGGCACTCAACTGCCCCTTGCCTCCATCCACCACTACCAGTTGAGGCAGTTCCTCACCCTCCGCCATCATGCGAGTATAACGACGATGCAACACTTCCTTCATTGAGGCAAAATCGTTGGCTCCTACCACCGTCTTGATGTTGAAATGACGATAGTCGCGACGTGCCGGTTTGCCATCTCTGAACACGACACAACTCGCCACAGGATTCGTGCCCTGAATATTACTATTGTCAAAGCACTCGATATGACGAGGCTCGACTTGCAGACGAAAGTCACTCTTCATCCGCTCCATCAGGCGGTCGACACTCCGGTCGGGATTGAGAGCCTCGACTTCGCGCTCGCGATCTTTCATATATTGCCTTGCATTCTTCTCGACGATCTCCAAGGTCTTGCGTTTTTCACCCCGTTGGGGCACAACGATTCGAACTCCCTCAAAATCTACATCGGGCATGAAAGGCAGGATAAGATCTTCGGGGCGATAATCGAAACGTTCCATCACCTCCCCTATCGCCGAAGAGAGCACCTCTTCACGGCGGCAGTCATTGCGACGCTTGCTATATTCGAGATTCAAACTGCGAGTCACAGCCCCATGATGCAAATGCATGAAAGTGACGTATGCCCTATCGTCGCTCTCCACGTATGCGAAGACACCGGCGTCAGGCACCGCCGAGTCGCCAATCACACTCTTGGCATTATAACGACGGATTATCTCATACTTCTCCTTCAGTTCTTGAGCCTCCTCGAATTTCCAAACCTCAGCAAGTTGAGTCATCTCTTGCAGGAGCATTCTCTCCAATTCGATGGTTTCGCCATTCAAGATCTGGCGAACTCGGCGGATTATCTCGCCATACTGTTCGGGATTGATCTTGGCACAACATGGACCGCCACATTTGCCGATATGATAGTCGAGACAAAGACGATATTTATTGCGAGCGACGCTTCTCTCATCGAGGGAATGTCGACAAGAGCGGAGAGGATAAGTGTCGCGAATCAGTTCGAGCAGTGTGCGAGCAGCCTGCTGATTGCTATATGGTCCATAATACTTTGCATCGAGACCACGTTCGCGAGTCATAAAAACGCGTGGGAACAGTTCCTTGGTTACGACAATCCAGGGATAAGACTTGTCATCCTTGAGGAGCACGTTGTAATGAGGTTGATAGCGTTTGATCATCGCATTCTCAAGATGGAGAGCCTCCTCCTCGGTAGGGACTACGATGAAACGAAGGTCGACGATATTACGCACCAAGAGATTAGTGCGGGTTATATCGTGGATTCGATTGAAATAACTTGAGACACGACGTTTTAGACGTTTTGCTTTGCCTACATATATCACCTTGCCGCGGCGATCGAGATACATATATACACCCGGCGACTCAGGGAGATTGAGGATCTTCTCGCGCAGTTGACTTCCTGGGCGATTATAAAGCAGATCCTCACGAGATCTATCGGGGGTGATCTCGAGTTCAAAACCGCCGATTTGATCGATCATACGACCGACACCCTCCAACTCAGTTGAGTTGGAAGAGACATCGACCTGCGAAGATGTAGAGTTTATATCGGTATTTTTATCAATCATAAGTACGAGGGATAAGAACGCGCTCTAAAATATCCGCCCCTACGACCCCAAAATTTTAAGGAACGCGTCTCTAAATATAATAACGAAAACGGGTGATGAATATTGAGGCTGCTAAACGGAGAAGGATAAAAGAAAAAGGGAGAAGTTTATAAGAAAAAAGGATGAGACATCTTACGATGGCACATCCCTTTTACCATTTTACGAATTGATCGGATTATATTTACATTATACATATAAGAGACTCGATTAAATCGAAAGAATTATATGTATAATATCATCTTTAATTTGCGCACGACATTCGATCGATTCGGCACAAATGCCACTCTGAAATTCGCGAAATCAAAATAAGATAGAAAGTAGAGTGGCGGCGATTAAATCGGATTTTAGTATTTCAGTAGAGAGGTAACTTCGCAACCCTCGGGGAGAGCGTTGCGACCATTAAGGGCTGTCAATTCGACGACGAAGTTGACATAGACTTTCTTCGGGTTCATCGACATTACGAGATCGTAGCAAGCTCTCATCGTACCGCCGGTGGCAAGCAAATCGTCGTGAAGGAGCACGACATCATTCTCGCTGATAGCGTCGCTATGCAGTTCTATGGTATCGACACCATACTCCTTGGCATAGGCCTTCTTGATAGTCACAGAGGGGAGTTTGCCCGGTTTGCGGGCGGGCACAAACCCGCAACCAAGTTTATACGCCATGATCGAGCCACCGATGAAACCGCGAGACTCGATGCCGACCACTTTAGTGATACCCTTATCCTTATACATATCGACGAGAGCATCGCTCATAAGAGTCAGCGCCTCGCCATCCTTCAGAAGGGTGGTAAGATCGCGGAACATGATACCCTTGGAGGGAAAATCAGGAATATCCCTGATCTTAAGTTTGAGATCTTCAATTTCCATAGAAATAGATTTTAGTTGTATTTATTAGTTTTACTTTATATTCCTTTCACACTCATCATCCACCTAACTCTTTAGAACAGCGGTGATTTGCACCCCTCTTGTTCCACGTGGAACATGAGCTTTATCCATCCAATTTATTGCCGGCTGCCGATATTAATGTAGGAATAAATTTCCGAATCAAATCAAGCATTCCGGCTTTTGTTTACTTCCCTATTAGGAGAAGGAGTACGTTTATATCTGCCGGCGAGACCCCCGGGATACGGGAGGCTTGACCTATTGTAGCAGGCCTTATGCGGTCCAACTTTTGACGGGCTTCTGTCGAGATGGTGGTGACTGAGAGATAATCAAATTGGTCGGGGATATGAAGATGTTCTAATCGAGTTTGCTTGTCGGCAAGATCTCTTTCTCGCTTGATATATCCATCATATTTGATAAGAATCTCTGCTGCCATGATGATCTCTTCACGCCGTGCCTCTTCGATCTCCCCTACCCTCCTGGCTAAGGGGCGTATCTCCGGTATAAGCGTCGCAAAGTCAAGTTGAGGTCGACGTAATAGATCCACCAATCGACATGATGCTGTCAGGGGGGAGGTGCCTTTTTCGGTCAAGAATCTGTTGATCTCGTCACCCATTTTTACCCTGAAGTTTTCACTCCATTCTATCAGTTCGTCGCGTTGACGGATCTTCTCTTGAAGAAGTTGATAACGATGATTAGACGCCAAACCGATCTGAAAACCGATAGGAGTAAGGCGAACATCGGCATCATCCTGACGAAGTAGAATACGATATTCTGCGCGCGAGGTAAACATGCGATATGGTTCGTCGACTCCTTTTGTCACAAGGTCGTCTATCAGTACACCGATATATGCCTGGTCGCGTGTCAAAATAAGTGGACCCTTGTTGTGCGATCTTCTGGCAGCGTTGATACCTGCTATGAGACCCTGGGCGGCAGCCTCCTCATAACCTGTCGTACCATTCACCTGACCTGCAAAATAGAGACCGGGGATGAGTTTGGTTTGAAGGTCATGCGTGAGTTGTGTGGGGTCAAAAAAGTCATATTCGATCGCATAACCGGGACGGTAAAATTGTACGTCACGGAGTGCCGGAATGCATTGCAATGCCTCTACCTGTACAGGCCAAGGCATAGAACTTGAAAAACCGTTGACATAATATTCTTGGGTTGTTTCACCCTCCGGCTCGAGGAATAATTGATGGCTTTCTTTGTCTGCAAAGGTCACCAATTTGGTCTCGATACTGGGGCAATAACGGGGTCCTATGCTCTTAATATCTCCATTATAGAGTGGCGATTGGTCGAGGTGAGATACCATCTTTTCGTGGGCTTCAGGGTTGGTATGAACGATCCAACAAGGGCGCTGACGAAGGGTTCTTTTTACCTCCGGAAGGAAAGAAAACTTCTCGTAGGGTAGGTTATCACCCTCCTGAATTTCTGCCAAACTGAAGTCTATGGTACGCCCATCGATACGCGCCGGCGTACCGGTTTTCATCCTGTCAGCATGAAAACCGAGGCCGACAAGTTGCTCGGTTAGACCCTTGGAAGAGTCCTCAGAGATACGTCCACCCTCGATTTTTGTAGGTCCAAAATGCATCAAACCATTGAGGAATGTACCGGCAGTAAGCACTACTTGCGGGGCGTGAAACTCGAAACCGAGAGCCGTTTGGACACCCTTTAGCGAATGGTCAGACTCAGAGATTAAGAGACGATCTACAGTATCTTGGAAGAGGTAAAGGCCCTCAATAGAATCAAGGACTTGGCGCCAACGATCGCAATATTTAGTGCGGTCGGACTGTACACGCGGTGACCAAACAGCGGGTCCCTTAGAACGATTGAGCATCCGAAATTGGATGGCAGTCTCATCCGCGACTATTCCCATCCAGCCACCGAGAGCATCTATCTCTCTGACTATCTGCCCCTTGGCGATGCCACCTACAGCAGGATTGCACGACATCTGAGCCACCCTGTTCATATCCTTGGTGATGAGTAGCGTAGATGCACCGAGACGGGCGGCAGCTGCTGCCGCCTCGCAACCGGCATGGCCGGCACCGACAACTATAACATCAAAATCGAATCTCATTATCTATATAAACTCCTGAATTTCGACTAAAATAATTGAAAGAAAATAGAGTAGAAAGAGTTTTTTTAAATGGAATCTACTCCAAAATATCGAGAATAGCGAGGGCTTGATCCTCCTCTTTTTCCATGATTTCACGCTCTCCGGGACCCTTATCATTGATGCCACAGAGGTGTAAGATACCATGTATGATGACACGATAGAGTTCACGCTCGTAGGGCTGATGATTGGCTTCTGAATTTGTTCTGACAGTATCCAAAGAGATGACTAAATCACCGGCTATCCTACTTCGCGAAGTATAATCGAACGTTATAATGTCAGTATAATAATCATGTTGAAGGAACTTTCGATTTACTTCCAAGATATAATCATCATCGCAGAAGATATAAGACAACCTTCCCACCGAGCGACTATGGTAAGATGCAACTTGGGAAATCCATCTTCTGACCCGATCGAAATCGAGCGAAGGCAAATCGACATTCTGACAATTAAACGAAATCATAACTTATAGATTAGAACTTAGAGCGCGTTCCTTAAAAAGTGGATGAATAAAGTCCTCACACGCAAACTACAAAGGTAATGAAAAAATCGGAAGAATAAAAATGAAAAAGAGGGAAACAACTGCACATCACTAAATTTCATCTTCTATTTAACATAATGCAAGAATCCATAAAAGAATGATTTATTTTACTCGAATTACTGTGGTTTTTGATATCGGCTTTATTTTGTTCTTTTTCAGTGATTTGCAGTTGGGATTTTTTCTATTTAAGGCTCTGAGATTTTAAAATTTAAATTTTGCTGATCGGTTGGGCGTAAATATTAAGAGTAGGAACGCGCTCTTAACACAAAACAGGCTTTTGGCTGTAGATAACATCTTTTGCATTGTCGTAAATTTTTTTGTAATATTGCAGGCAAATTTTTTTAGGGATGTTTAATTCTAAGTTAAGGTCACGAGCAGCGTTTATATTTCTTCGGTCATGGCGAGGCGGTCTACCCCACCATGTCTTGTATCGTGTATCTTTGATGTTGATGCTATGGTCGATGGTCTCGGTCGGAATGACATTCACCTCTTGTAGCAAGGATAACGGCGACGAGCCATCATCGGTAGAGGCACCAACAGGACCAAGGGATCCCGATGAAGAGAATGGAGGAACCCCCGGCATATCAGATGGTAATCATAACAACGATGGCGGCACAGGTTTGGGTGATAACGGCAACGATGGCGGCACAGGTGTGGGTGATAACGGCAACGATAGCGACAAGGGTGATGAAGATGGGGTAGTGGCAATGATTATCGGCAGTTGGCAGAGCGAAGATAATCTCTACCAATTTACATTTGAGAAATCGGGCAACCTCATCGGACAAGATCCTGAGGGTGTATTTACAGGTAATTGGACCTACAACACCCTGCATAAGATCATCTATCTATGCAAAAGGCATGGTAACGTGGAGATTATGACAGACTACAAATGTGTTGTAACAGACAATAAAATGACCTTGTATGGGCTGAGTGGCGAAAAAATCATCCTCACCAAAATAAGTTAAGATAAACAAAAAGATGACAAACGCGCACTATTATTCACCAAATTATCAAATGAAAATTTTGCAGGTTAGGTTTGTAATTTTAGTGCCATATTTTGCCTATCTTTGCCTTAAAAATATTTTTGAAAATTTTGTAAACAAATTTGTTTGGATTTGTAAATTATTTGCAATTTTTTCATTAACTTTACGACAAATTTATGAGGTGTACTTCGTACAAACTTTGTAAAATAAATCTAAACCCTATTTCTAACTGTGAGTTGTGATAATGGAATCGGAAGTTTATCATATCCCTGCATTGCTTAAAGAGACCATCGCCGGGCTTGAGATCAAGCCGGATGGTATCTATGTCGATGTCACCTTCGGTGGTGGTGGTCATTCACGAGCCATTCTGAAGCATCTCGGCAAAAATGGGCACCTCTATGGCATCGACCGAGACATGGATGCATACGCCAATGCCCCGGACGACCCACGATTTACATTTGTACATTCCGACTTCCGGTTTATCTCCAACTTTATGCAGTATCATGGCGTGGAGAAGGTGGATGGTATACTTGCCGACCTGGGGGTGTCATTCCATCATTTCGACCAAGCGGATAGAGGTTTTTCGTTCCGAGCAGATGCCCCTCTCGATATGCGTATGAACACATCGGGAGGCAAGAGGGCTGCAGACATACTCGCCGGCTACAGCAAGGAGCAATTAGATCAGATATTCCATGCCTACACCGACTTAAAGCGAATAGGCTATATCACTTCAGCCATCGTCAAGGCGAGAGAGGTGAATCCGATTCTTACCACCGGTCAACTGGTGGAGGTGGTCAAAAAGTATATCTCGCCGAAGTCGGAGAAGAAAGACCTGGCGCAAGTGTTCCAAGCCCTCCGCATAGAGGTAAATGACGAGATGCAATCTCTGAGATTGCTCTTGGAGCAGTCTGTTCGACTTCTCCGGGAAGGGGGAAGATTAGCGATAATCACCTACCACTCGATAGAAGACCGTATGGTGAAAAACTTCATCAAGAGCGGAAACGTGAAGGGGGAAATAATCCAAGATATCTACGGCAGATTCGACACTCCGTGGAAGATGATAAACCGCTCCCCTATCACACCTGAAGAGGCTGAGATCGAGGCTAATCCCCGTTCAAGGTCGGCGAAACTGAGAATAGCTGAAAAAATAGCAAAGGATAAAACAACTGAAAACGTCAAAACACTGATTAGATAAACCATTACTGTTTAACTTTGCTTGATTAATCCCAAAATTACAAAAGTCATGAGTCCTGCAGCCAGAACAAAAACTCCTAAGAATACCACGAGTAAGAAGGATAAAAACAATTACTCATGGGTAAAAGAAATGCGTTATGGAAGAACTATCTCTATTGAGTTCTTCAAGAGCAACGCATGGCTGCTGGTCATCATCATTGCCATCGTAATCTCATTGATGGGACTTCGCTACAAGACCAAGACCAAGATGGTCGAAATCAAAAATCTCACCAAAGAACTGGAACTTGCTGAGAGTGACAAACTACATGAGAAGGCAGCCTACATGTCATTAATTCGCGAATCGGAAATGAAAAGAATGGTCAGTGATAAAGGTTTGCCATTGGAATTTCAGGAACAACCACCCTACCAACTAATCGACGACAATAATCAAGAGTAGTAAAGTCATGGCAAAGAAGAAAAACAACAAAGCGAACATTCTATTCCGATATGGTGTGATCACTATCGGATTTGCCCTCATGAGTCTGATGATCATGTTCAAAGTATTCCAGACCACGGTGATCGAGGCAAAAAATTGGAACGACTATGCGAAGAAAGAACTATCCAAGATGACTGTTATCACGCCCGAGCGAGGGAGCATCCTGGCAGATGATGGCAGCATTCTGGCATGCAATCTTACACTCTACGACATCAAAATAGACCTTCGCCATGACAAAATCAGAAAGATGAAGGTGATCCCCTGGGCATCGGTAGACTCGCTTGCCGACTCTCTCGACCGCTACTATCCTCGTCGACCCAATCTGGATAAGATGCCCCCTGACTCTTTCCAAAAATACTCGTGGCACACTCGTCTGAAAAAGGAATTTGAGAAAGATCCGGATAAGCGTAATCGTGCTCTGCGCTTGGCAAAGAAGCAGGGACTGGAGGATTTCAATAGGATTCGTAACTTCCCCTTCTTGCGCACACTGGGCAAGAAATGCAAGCCTCTCTACAAGGAGGTGAGACCGACACGTCTCTATCCATACGGCGATATGGCATGTCTAAGTATAGGACGTGTGAATGAGGATCAAAAAACTAAAGAGATACATGGCTATTCCGGGCTTGAGAAAGACTTGGATTCTCTCCTCTATGGCAAACCGGGATTAGCCAAAAAGACAGCCTTGACGCAAGGCATCGGCAACTGGATCTCAGTGCCGGCGGTGAGAGGATACGACATACACTCGACTATCAACATCGACCTTCAAGAGATGCTCGAAGATGAACTGAAGGATATATGTGTCGAATCGAAAGCAGAGTGGGGTACAGCCGTGCTGATGGAGGTAAAGACCGGAGAGATCAAAGCGATCTCCAACATCGAACTTCTCGAAGATGGCACCTACGGCGAGGCAATGAATAGGGCAGTGCTACCCTACGAGCCGGGCTCGGTGATGAAGCCGATATCGCTGATGATTGCCTTCGAAGATGGTCTTGTGAAGAGTGTCAACGATATGGTGGATTGCAGCCCTTTCATGCGGACAAGCGACCCTCATGGCAGCGGCCCCAAGACGATGAAGCAAGTCATCGAACAGTCATCGAACACCGGTATCTCGCGTGTCATCTTCCGTGGCTATGCCCAGCATCCCGAGAAATGGTATGACCGTCTGAAGGGATTGGGATTCTTCGAGCCGATGCATTCGGGCATCGCCTTTGAGAAGACACCTCGCATACGTCGTCTGGTCGACAAGGACTCAAAAGGGAACAACATCACCATGACTGCACGCCACCTCGACTTGGCGCGTCAGGCTTACGGATATAACACCGAATTGCCACCCCTCTTCACACTCTCGGTCTATAACGCCATCGCCAACGACGGCAAGTATGTGCGTCCCCACTTGGTGAGAAGTCTTATCGACGAGAATGGACGCGACTCAGTGCTGAAGATCAGTTATATCCGCGACAGCATCTGTTCGGCGGCGACAGCCCGCAAGGTCAGAGAGTGTATCCACGAAGTAGTGTGGGGAGATCATGGCACAGCCCGAATGGTCCGTGACGACCGCGTCAAAATCGTGGGCAAAACAGGTACGGCATACCCCGTGGAGCATGGTGTATACAACACTGCCAAGCGCCGCTATGCCTTCGCCGGATTCTTCCCCTACGAGAATCCTCAATACTCTTGCATCGTGCTGATACTCGCCAACGCCGGCACATCCGCCAACCGCACCTCAGGGCAGGTGCTCAAGAACATGGCTATCAAGATGTACTCGCGTGGCATGCTCAATAACTCCTCGACCTTCACCGCCGAGAAGACCCCCTCTTCTCCTGTGATCAGCGCCTCCACCCGAGGCCTTGGTGCTGCCGGCAAGGCTATAAACATCACCTCGGTGAAGAGATTGAAACCGGCCTCAGACACTCCGCAAGGCACTGTGCCCAATGTCGTAGGCTATGACATCGCTGATGCCATAGCCCACCTCGAAAAGATCGGTCTGAACGTTAAGACGCGAGGACAAGGGATGGTGACTTCGCAGTCGATACCTCCCGGCACTCCCATCAAGCGGGGTGGCTCTATCCTACTATATCTCTCCACAAAGTGATCGAGCCTATCCCCCAAAAAAAGAATTGATTATAAATGCTCCCGACATGAGCCGGGGGCATCAACCATAAAGAAATAAAAACGAAAAAACATATAAAACCCATGACGATCAAACTATCAAAACTTCTTGAGGAGATTAAGCCTCTCGAAGTGATCGGAGAAACTGACAAGAACATAATAGGCGTGCATAGCGACTCACGCAAAGTCGAGAAAGACTCTCTATTCGTGGCCGTAAGGGGCGTTACCACCGATGGTCATAAATACATCCCCGTGGTGGCAAGCACTCACGTGGGTGCCATCGTATGTGAGGACCTTCCCTCAACGCTGGAGAAGGGCATCACCTACGTGAGAGTGGCAAACTCCGCCGAAGCCCTCGGCATGCTGGCATCGGCATGGTATGGTCATCCCTCCTCCAAACTGAAACTTGTAGGAGTCACCGGCACCAATGGCAAGACCACCACAGCCACTCTGCTCTATGAGATGGCTAAACTGGAAGGCTACAAAGCCGGCCTTCTCTCGACGGTCTGCAACTATATCCAGGATCGTGCCATACCCACCACTCACACCACCCCCGACCCATTGACCCTCAACGAACTCCTCGCCGAGATGGTCGAGGCCGGTTGTGACTACGCATTTATGGAGGTGTCGAGCCATGCCGCACAGCAGCACCGCATCGCCGGCTTGAAGTTCAAGGGGGGCATCTTCTCCAACCTTACTCGCGACCACCTCGACTATCATGGCACAGTCGAAAACTATATCAACGCCAAGAAAATGTTCTTCGACATCCTTCCCGAGGATGCCTTTGCATTGGTCAATATCGACGACAAAGTCGGCATGTATATGACCCAGAACACGCGCGCCAAGGTCTACACCTACTCGCTACGTGCCGAGGCTGACTTCCGTTGCAAGATACTTGAGACACGTCTTGACGGCACACTGCTGGATCTTGACAACAACGAGATCGAGGTAGGATTCACCGGGCGTTTCAATGCCTACAACCTGACAGCAGTCTATGGAGCAGCGATCTTGACAGGATTCCCTCGTGAAGAGGTGGCAGTGAACATGAGTCGCTTGGTGCCGGTGGCAGGTCGTTTCCAAACCTTCCGTTCGGCAGATGGAGTGACAGCGATCGTCGACTATGCCCACACTCCCGATGCTTTGGTCAACGTGCTTGACACGATTCGCGAAGTGGTGGGTGCAGAGGGCAAGATCACGACCGTGGTGGGTGCCGGTGGCAACCGCGACCATGGCAAGCGCCCGATGATGGCACGCGAAGCAGCATGTCGCAGCGACCTCTTACTCCTCACCAGCGACAACCCTCGCGATGAGAACCCCGACGACATCATCGCCGATATGCGTGCCGGACTCACCGAAGATGAACTCCGCCGCACCATCTGCATCACCGACCGCCGCGAAGCCATCAAGACGGCAGTCCGCATGGCAGCACCCGGCACGGTGATCCTCATCGCCGGAAAGGGCCACGAACCATACCAAGAGGTGAAGGGGGTGCGCCATCACTTCGACGACCGCGAAGAGGTGGAACGAGAACTCGCCGCCCGATCTTAACTTCTTCTTATTCACCTATCTCAACCCGTTTTGACCTATGTTTTATTGGCTGATAGACACCTTCGACGGTTGGAATATGCCGGGGCGTAACCTCGTATATTTCATCACATTCAGAGCCGGCTTCGCCTTCGCTCTGGCTCTTATCATCGCTTTGATCTTCGGTCACAAGATCATCCGTCGACTTCAGCGTATGCAGATCGGAGAAGAGGTCCGCAACCTCGGCCTCGAGGGGCAACTGAGCAAAAAGGGCACTCCCACCATGGGGGGTGTCATCATCATACTCGCCACTCTCCTACCCTGTCTGCTGATCGGCAACCTCGCCAACATATATATGATCTTGATGATCGTAGCCACCCTCTGGATGGGTATGATCGGTTTCCTCGATGATTATCGCAAACTGAAATACCATAACAAGGATGGTCTGAAGGGTAAGTATAAAGTCACCGGGCAAGTGGGCCTCGGACTCTTGGTAGGCATCACCATGTGGCTCTCGCCGCAGATCGTGATGAGTGAGAACTTCGAACGCCAGACCGTAGTAGCCAACGAGACGGTGACCGAAGTGCTTTACTCCACCGATGAGATCAAATCTCCGCAGACCACTATTCCCTTCGTCAAGAACAATAACTTCAACTATCAGTGGCTCACCTCCTGGATTCCCGACCACAACAGCGCCGAGACCTTAGGTTGGCTCGTGTTCGTGCTCGTGGTGGTGATAGCCGTCACTGCCGTAAGCAATGGGGCTAACCTCACCGATGGCATCGACGGCCTATGCGCAGGCACTTCCGCCATAATCGGCGCCGCACTGCTGATTATGGCTTATCTGGGTGGCAATGTCATCTATTCGAGTTATCTGAACATCATGTATATCCCCGGCTCGGAGGAACTTGTGGTGTTCGCCGGCGCTTTCATCGGCGCTCTAATCGGATTCTTGTGGTATAACTCCTTCCCGGCGCAAGTATTTATGGGCGACACCGGATCCCTCACGCTGGGTGGTATCATAGCCGTATTCGCCATCTTGATCCGTAAGGAACTTCTGATCCCCCTGCTATGCCTTATCTTCTTCCTCGAAGATCTCTCGGTGATAATGCAGGTGGCTTATTTCAAATATACCAAACGCAAATATGGCGAAGGGAGGCGCATCTTCAAGATGACACCTCTCCATCACCACTTCCAGAAGGCAGCCGACCCCAATGCCATGGTGAAATGGAATCATCCGGTCAACCCGATGCACGAGAACAAGATCGTGTCACGCTTCTGGATCATCGGCATGCTCCTGGCAGCCATCACATTCGTAACACTCAAAATCAGATAATCGATCTTAATAATTATGGAAAAACTTGTAGTGCTGGGTGGGGGTGAAAGCGGCGTCGGTGCCGCCATCCTCGGCAAGACCAAAGGTATGGAGGTATTCCTCAGCGATATGGGTGAGATCAAGCCCCAATATGTGGCAATGCTCGAAGAGGAGGGTATCCCCTACGAGCAGGGAGGGCACACCGAAGAGCGACTGCTCGATGCCGACTTGGTGGTGAAAAGCCCCGGCATTCCCCCATACGCACCGTTAGTCAAGAAATTCACCGAGAAGGGTACTCCGGTCATCTCCGAGATTGAGTTTGCCGGTCGCTACACCGATGCCAAGATGGTGTGTATCACCGGCAGCAACGGCAAGACCACCACTACCCTTCTGACCTATCATATCCTCAAGGCGGCAGGACTGAATGTCGGCTTGGCTGGAAATGTCGGCAAGAGCATGGCTCTTCAGGTGGCTCGCGAGCAGCATAATATCTATGTCATCGAACTCTCCAGTTTCCAACTCGAGAATATGTATGACTTCAAGGCCGGGATAGCCATCATCATGAACATCACCCCCGACCATCTCGACCGCTACGACCACAAAATGGAGAATTATATCGCCGCCAAATTCCGCATCTTGCAGAACCAGGGGCCGGAAGATTACTTCATCTACTGGATGGACGATCCGATCGTGAGCGAGCAAATCAAGCATGTGCAGAGCGAAGCCATCAAGATGCCCTTCAGCGAACTCGAGCAGGAGGGGGCAAAGGCATACGTCAAGGATGGCATCATCCACTTCAACACCCCGACCGAGGTCTGGGAGATTCCCCGCGATCGTCTCTCACTCACCGGGCTTCACAACCTCTACAACTCGATGGCAGCAGGCCTCTCGGCGAGTCTGCTTAACATAAAGAAGGAGACTATCCGCCATGCTCTCGAAGATTTCGAAGCGGTGGAACATCGTCTCGAGTTTGTGGCTGATGTCGACGGCGTCAGATATATCAATGACTCTAAGGCCACCAATGTCAACTCCACTTGGTATGCCTTGGAGAGCATGACCCGACCCACCATCCTGATCCTGGGTGGCAAGGATAAGGGTAATGACTATACCGAGATTGAAGACCTGGTCCGCGAGAAGGTCAAAGCCATCGTCTGCATGGGTAAGGATAATGCCAAACTCCTCGACTTCTTCGGTGACAAGGTGGCGCAGATCCGCGACACTCACTCCATCTCCGACGCTGTCAAGGCTTGTGCCGAACTTGCCGAAGAGGGTGACACGGTGCTCCTCTCTCCCTGCTGCGCAAGTTTCGACCTCTTCAGCAGTTATGAAGATCGAGGCAGAAAGTTCAAGGCCGAAGTCCGCGCCATGTATAAGGGTTAACCCTAAAAGGACAAACCACTACCCTTTTGTTATTATTACAAACCGACTCATAAACTCCTCACCGAAATGACCAACGAATACGACGAATTAGAGATCCGCGACAATTCTCAGCCCGAGGAAGTCAGGGATAGCAGCAGCGACAAGAAGAAGAGGGAAGAAGAACTTCAGAAGGCCCTTAAAGCGGAGACTGCACAGAAAGAGGCGATGAACAAGATCAAGGGGCGTCCCGATCCCTATATCTGGGGCATCTATATTATGTTCCTCGTGATCAGTGTAATCGAACTTTACAGCGCATCGAGCACGGAAGTGACCGGAGGGAATGTCTATATGCCTCTGATCCGTCACGGTGTGTTCCTGCTGATAGGCTTGGGGATCGTGCTCTGGCTTCAGAAGACGCCCTATACGATCATCAACAAATTCGCTTGGGCATTCGGCATAGTCTCTCTGATATTGCTGCTGATATCCTCATTTTTCGGCAGTGAGATCAATGGTGCACAGCGAGCCATCTCCCTGCCTGGAGGCGCCACCATCCAGCCGGCGGAGATCGTGAAACTCTCCGTGGTGTGTCTCTTAGCCTCAATCTTTGGCAAGAATCAGACCCCCGGCGGCGTCACCAACAAGGGTATCATCGTCGCTGCCGCCGTGGTGTTGATATTCTCCGGATGCCTCTGGAAGAATGGTCTTACCAACACCATCTTGCTGATGTTTGTGAGCCTCTGTATGATGCTGATCGGGGGTGTGCCGATGCGCAAATTCGGCATCGTGATTCTGGTATATTGCGTGGGTGGAGGGGCTCTCTACCTCTTCCGATATGCCACTCCCGATGATTCGGAATATGACCGCGTAGTGGAACGTCAGGAACTCGAGATGCAGCAAGCCTCCAACGGTGGTGCCATCATCAACGTCGAATCAAAAAAATCGGGCGACCGCTCCGGGACTCACATACAGCGTGTAAAACGATTCCTCGGAGGTGTCCATCCCGGCGATTCGATCACCGACGACAATCGCCAAGTGATCATGTCGAAATTCTCTCAAGCCAATGGCGGACTCTTCGGCCAGGGTCCCGGCAATTCGCGTGAGAGTGCTCGACTTCCTCTCGCCTTCTCCGACTATATCTATTCGATCATCATCGAAGACACCGGCTTCGTGGGGGGTGCATTCCTCCTGATCTTATATCTTCTGCTTCTGGCGCGAGCCGGCAGAATCGCTTATAAATGCTCGCGAGCATTCCCGGCATTCCTCATCTTGGGATGCGCCGTGATGATCGTGTTCCAAGCCCTGGTCCACATGGCCATCGTCTCGGGGCTCTTCCCCGTCTCGGGTCAGCCATTGCCGCTGATCTCGAAGGGTGGCACCTCGATCATCGTGATGTCAGCGGCGATCGGTATTATGCTCTCTGTGGCTCGTTTTGCCGTTCATTCCGACGACACTCGCCAGATTCGCGCCGAGAAGAATGCTCTCCCCGACGATATCCAGGCGGCAAACTTCAGCCGCCAAGGGTGATGGCGGGTCACCACTACCCCTTTTTTATCATAGACATAAACCTATACAACATAGCTCAATACAATGAACCGAAAATATAGAATTCTGATAAGTGGCGGCGGCACCGGAGGCCACATCTTCCCTGCCCTGTCGATAGCCAATGCTCTGAAGCGACGTGTCGATGCCGATATCCTCTTCGTGGGGGCTGAAAATCGCATGGAGATGGAGAAGGTGCCGGCTGCAGGATATCCCATCAAGGGGCTTCCGGTGGCAGGCTTCGACCGGCGTCACCTCCTTCGGAATTTCAGTGTCCTGCTCAAATTGGGCAAGAGTCTCTCGATGGCACGGCGCATCGTCAAGGAGTTCCAACCCGACATCGCCATCGGCGTCGGGGGATACTGCTCGGGGCCAACCCTCAAGGCGGCTCAACGCGCCGGTGTTCCCACACTGATACAGGAACAAAACTCATACGCCGGAGTCACCAATAAACTTCTCGCCAAGCATGCCGACCGCATCTGTGTGGCATACGACGGCATGGAGCGCTTCTTTCCCGCCGACAAGATCATCAAACTGGGGAATCCGGTGCGCAAGGATCTGCTCGACAAGGATCCCGATCCGGAGCAATCGCGTGCCGGGTTCGGGCTCAATCCGAAGCGTCCGACGCTTCTGGCCATCGGAGGTTCACTCGGCGCTCTGACCATCAACGAGAGCCTCGAAGCGGGCGTCAAGCGCCTCGTGGATAGTGGCGCACAAGTGATCTGGCAGACCGGCAAGCATTTCGGCGACCGCGCTCTGAATGCCGCCAAGGGACTGCAAGGGGTAGTGGTGACCCCTTTCATCAATGACATGGCTTCTGCCTACGCCGCCGCCGATATCGTGATATCTCGCGCCGGCGCCGGATCTATCAGCGAACTCGAATTGCTCGGAAAGCCCGCCATCCTCGTGCCTTCGCCCAATGTCGCTGAAGATCATCAGACCAAAAATGCTCAGGCTCTCGCCTGCCGCAATGCCGCCATCCTCGTGCCCGACACCGAGGCACGTCTACGACTTGTCGACGAGGCTCTAAAACTCCTGACTGACTCCGACCGCCGCAACATGATGAAGGAGGAAATTTCCAAATTGGCTATGCGTCAAAGCGACGAACGCATCGCCGATGAAGTCTTAAAACTGATCGAAAGATGAAACAAAATATCTATTTCGTGGGCGCCGGTGGAATCGGTATGGCCAACCTGGTGAGGTATTATCTCCGCCATGGCGCCCGGGTGGCAGGCTACGACCGCACACCCTCCGACCTCACACGTCATCTCGAAGCGGAGGGTGCTATTCTTACCTTCAATGACTCTGCCGATGAAATACCTGCCGAATTCCGCGACCCGAACACTACGCTGGTGGTGTATACACCCGCCGTGCCGGAGAGCAATCCTATCCTGGCATACTTCCGCCAAAACGGCTTTGAAGTAATCAAACGCGCCGCACTGCTCGGCATCATCACTCGCCACTCTCACGCCATCTGCGTGGCGGGAAGTCACGGCAAGACCACCACATCTTCGATGATCGCCAACATCCTCCGTAATTCTCCTCTTGGATGCACAGCCTTCCTCGGCGGTATCCTCCGCAATATCGACAGCAACCTCGTGCTGCAAGAGAACTCCGAGTTCAGCGTGATTGAGGCAGACGAGTTCGACCGTTCGTTCCATCATCTCACCCCCTCGATAGCCGTCATCACATCGACCGATCCCGACCATCTCGACATCTATGGCGACGAAGAGCATTATCTCGAAGCCTTCAGCATATTCACCTCGCTGATTCGCCCCGGAGGCACACTAATCCTGCACACCGGCTTGAAGATGAAGCCCGATGTGAAGAGCGATGTCAAGGTGATGACCTATAGCGCCCACGACCCTGCCGCCGATTGGCATGCCGAGGATATCACCTACGGTGTCGGCAGCATCACCTTCACATTGGTGGGCCCCGATGGACTCCGCATCGAAGGGCTCTCACCGGGAGTGCCGGTGGAGATCAACATCGACAATGCCGTGGCTGCCGCCGCAGCCGCCATCACTGCCGGCGCCACTCCCGAGCAGGTGGCTGTCGGACTCCGTTCATTCCTCGGCGCCAAGCGACGCTTCGAAATTTATCTCGACGGGTCGGAAACCAATGCCCACACCATCCTGATCGATGACTACGCCCACTCCCCCGGTGAGGTCAAAGCATCTATCGAATCGGTAAGAAAACTCTATCCGGGCAAGAAACTCTCCGTAATATTCCAACCCCACCTCTACACTCGCACCCGCGACTTTGCCCCACTCTTCGCCGAGGCTCTCTCTGCCGCCGACCAAGTGATCATGCCCGAAATATATCCGGCACGAGAACTCCCCATCCCCGGCATCACCTCTTACACCATCCTCGACCAAGTAAAATGCAAAGAAAAAGCATATTGCGAGAGAAAAGATTTGCTTGATCTGATAAAAAATAGTAACTTTGAAATTTTGATGACATTAGGTGCTGCTGATATCGACAAAATGCTGCCCGATATCAAGCAAATCCTTCTGGAGCGCTGAGACTCTCTCAGAGCCCCGCTTTGACTATACCTATGACTGTAATAGCCAAGAAAATAATGAAATGGAGCATCCTGGCGATCTTGCTGATCTATGTCGCCGCAATGGGGGTGTGGGCCAACCAACGTGCAAGCCTGCATCTCTGCACTGACATTGTGGTCGATGTGGATGCCGCCCCGGCTATCGATTCTATCGTGAGACATGGCGTCAGCGAGAGACTTCGCGCCTACCCCCAAAAGATCATCGGTGTGCCCCAACATCAGATCGATATCGCCGATATCGAGCGTTTCCTCTCGCGCGACAACATCTTCGAAAGCGTCAACTGCATGATGTCGGCTCGCGGCGAACTTATCGTCGAGATCGTGCCTATGATCCCGGTGATGAGACTTTTCTTCGGCAATGATTCCTATTATATCAATAAAGATGGGAAGTATGTTGCCTCAAGCGCCCAGTTTATGACCGATGTCCCGGTGGTAACCGGCAATTTCAACAAGCGTTTTGCCCCCAAAGAGGTGATCCCCATCGTGTCGTATATCAACAAGAACCCGATGCTCCACGACTTGGTGAGTATGATTTTCGCCGAGAATGCTCACAACATCATCTTGATTCCGAAGATTCGCGGGCATGTGATCAACTTCGGAGACACCACACGCTTGGATGAGAAGGCCCGAGCATTGACACTCTTCTATCGCGATGTAATCCCCTACAAGGGATGGGAGGAATATGACACAATCTCGGTGAAATATCGAGGACAGATAGTGGCGACACGACGCGACAAGACTCGACTGAATCATGGCGAGGACTATGTGGAGGAGATCGACCCCGAAGAGGCTACGCTTGCCGATGTGAGTGATCTGCATGGCACAGTCCACAACCCTGTCGACACGACACAAAACAAGAAAAAAACCGAAAAGCCGCAAGGCTAACCCAAAAATAAGCAAACCTAAAGAGCAAACAGGCTGACAAGATATGAATGAGGATAGATATGTAGCTGCCATCGAGGTGAGCAGTTCGAAAGTGATAGCCGCTGTGGGCAAGATGCACAGCGATGGTCGTCTCGACATCCTCTCGACCGAACAGGAGAGGGGAGTGGAGACAGTGAAATATGGCATAATCCAGAACCTGGAGGAGACCGCCATGCGGATCCGTCGGGTGCTGGAGCGTCTGCAAAGCAAGGCTGTAGTAGCCCCGAGAGTCATCACCGGCTTATATGTCGGGCTCTCCGGCCGCTCGATGCGCAGCATCCGCACGGAGGTGGAACTCAACCTCCCCGATGACACTGAGATCACCGACGAGATAATCGGGAAATTGCGCGATCAAGCCACCAATACAGCCATCGATTCGTCGCTCATCGTGATCAACGCCATCCCTCGCATATATCATGTCGGCTCCACCGAAACACTCTCTCCCAAGGGTGCGGTCGGCAATAAGATACGCGCCGTTTACGACCTGATCGTATGCCGCCCCGATATACGTCGCAATCTCTCTCGCACCATCGAGGAGAAACTCGACCTCGACATCCTGGGGTATGAGGTAACTGCCCTCGCCTCGGCGAATATCGTGCTCACCAACGAAGAGAAACGTCTCGGTTGTATGCTCGTAGACATGGGGGCGGAGACTACTTCCGTGTCGATCTTCAAAGATGGGTCGCTCAAATATTTCGCCACTCTCCCTCTCGGAGGCAGAAACATCACTCGCGACATCACAAGCCTCAGCGTGCTCGAAGAGCGTGCCGAGGAGATCAAAGTCACTATGGGCAACGCTATGGCCCGTAATAACGGCACTTCGCTCAATCTCTCCGGTATCAATACTTCGGATGTCAACAATATCATCGTGGAGCGCGCCGAAGAGATCGTGGCAAATATCATCGAGCAAATCAACTATGCCGGCATGAAGGATAGCGATATACCCGCCGGTATCATCTGCATAGGTGGCGGATCTAAACTCAATGGCATCCTCGACCTCATCGCCCGTCAGACCGGACTGAATGTGAGCCGTGGCAAACTCCCCACTTACATCACCGTGGGTGACACCAAAGCCACCAGCGAACTCCTCGAAGTCACCGGCATACTCTATGCCGCTGCCAAGAAATATGATGCCGAATGTCTCGAATTGCCCAACCATAAGGAACTCCCTCCCACCGGCGAAGGCAATGAACCTGACCCCGAAGAGGAGAAAGAAGAAAAGGTGAATGAAACTGCCCATAAGACAAGAAATAAATTCTGGGAGAAAACAAAAAAACGTATCACCAACATCTTTGCAAATCCAGAGGTCGACGATAGCGATCTGCTCGAATAGTCAGCCCCTCCAAGACTCCTCAGTTTGTTCAGTTTTGCTCTCAGGCTTATCATAAAATTCTAAAAAATTCGAATCATGGACGACGATATGAATCTCGATATAACCGACAGCACCAATTTTGATATTGACGAGAACGAAAAAGCCATTATCAAAGTCATAGGCGTAGGTGGCGGTGGATGCAACACCGTGAACTATATGTACAACCAGAACATACCACTTATCAAGTTCGTGGTATGCAACACCGACCAGCAGGCACTCAAGTTATCACCCGTGCCCACCAAGATCTTGATTGGCAAGGAGATCACCGATGGTCGCGGAGCCGGCAATATGCCCGAAGTGGGCAAAGCATGTGCCGAGGCTTCGGTCGATGAGATCAAGCGCCTGTTCGAAGATGGCACGGAGATGGTGTTCATCACTGCCGGTATGGGTGGTGGCACCGGCACCGGCGCCGGTCCCGTGGTGGCTCGCCTCGCCAAGGAAGCCGGCATTCTGACCATCGGCATCGTAACAGTCCCCTTCATGTTCGAGGGTAAAAAGAAAATCATCAAGGCGCTCGCCGGAGCCAAGGAGATGAAAAATTATGTAGATGCTCTCCTGATCATCAACAATGAGAATATCATCGAACTTTACAAGGATTTCAATTTCTACAACGCCTTCAGCAAGGCTGACGAAACCCTCGCCAATGCCGCGCGAAGCATCTCCGAAATTATCTCCGAGCCCCTATATATCAACGTCGACTTCCAGGATGTCAAGACCACGCTCAAGGATAGCGGATCTGCCATCATTGCCACTGCCATCGGCGAAGGTAAGAATCGTATCACCGAGGCTATCCAGAATGCTCTCCACTCGCCGCTGCTCAAGAGCCATGATATCAACACCTCCAAGCGTCTCCTCTTCAAGGTGATGTGCGCCAAAGACTCGGAGAACCCGATCCGCGCCGAGGAGATTACCGAGATTACCAATTTCACCAGCAGACTCCCGGCAAGCATCGACGTGAAGTGGGGTATTGGTGACGACCCGACGCTCGCTGATAAGGTGAAGATCACTGTGCTCGCTTCCGGATTCGATGTTACCATCAGCGACGGATCGGACAACCAAAACGACCCCGGACCATTGGTATTCCCCGGCACCGAGCCCAAGCAGAGACCCGCTGATACCCGCAATCAAGATCGCGAAGAAACCGACCAAATAGCCGAAGTCTATGGCATCGAAAAGGTCAAAGAGCAAGAACGCGAGGCTGCACGTATCAAGTATGTCGTGCTCAAACCCTCGCAATTCGACGACCAGGAGGTGATCGCTCTCCTCGAGCGAAACCCGACCCTCAATCGCCCACCTTACGTTAAAACCCAACTCCAAAGCATCGGCGAAAATAATCTCAAGGTCCAACACTCTCCCGAACCGGCAAGCAACTCCGACAGCATTCAGATCACTTTCGGATGATCTGACCTCCCCGCGAGTCGCCCCATGGCAAGACATTAAAATACTTTTCTACTCTTCTCTCCTCTCCGCCTCTCTTCTCTATCCGTAATTATTGACTCAATCAGAAATTTTTATCTTATAAAAACAAGATCATCCGACAATGGAATCACAATTTCCGACCAAAGGAACCACATTTACAATGGTGGCCAAGACATTTCAAGGGCTTGAAGATGTGTTGCGCGACGAACTGTTATCATTAGGTGCTGAGAATGTAGAGATCGGCAAACGCATGGTAAGTTTCGAGGGAGACCTGGAACTGCTCTATAAGGCCAATCTATGTTGCCGCACTGCCCTGAGAATTCTTAAGCCAATCGAGAAATTTACCGCCTACGATCCGGATGATCTCTATGATGTGGTCCGCGAGATCGAGTGGGAGAAGTATATGACACCCTCCACCACCTTCGCCATAGACGCCACAGTCAATAGCGAAGATTTCACCCATTCCAAGTTCGTGACTTATCGTGTGAAGGATGCCATCGTCGACCACTTCGTAGACACATGTGGCGTGCGCCCCTCCATCCGACTTTCCAACCCCGACCTCTTCCTGAATGTGCATATCAGCGAGAATCGGGTCACCATCTCTTTAGACTCCAGTGGCGAGCCCCTCTCCAAGCGCGGATATCGCGATGAGGCTACCGAAGCCCCCATCAATGAGGCTCTCGCTGCCGGCATAATCCTCAAGAGCGGCTGGAAAGGGGAGTGCGACTTCGCCGACCCTATGTGCGGTTCGGGTACTTTCCTGATCGAGGCTGCTCTGATCGCCGCTAATATCAACCCCGGCATCTATCGCAGGGGATTCGCCTTCGAGAAATGGCCCAACTTCGACGCCGAACTCTTCGAAACGCTCTATAACGATGATAGCGCCGAACGTGAGTTTAACTTCAAAATATATGGCGGCGATATCGACCCCGATGCCGTAAGAACCGCTCAGAAGAATATCAAGTCGGCTCAACTCGACGACATGATCGAACTCTCATGCCGCGACATCGCCGAATGGATCGACAATCCCGAGGAGGGTGTGCTGGTAACCAATCCCCCCTACGGTCGTCGCCTCAAACCGGACGATCTCGCCGAACTCTATCGCAACATCGGCACTTGTCTGAAACGCAATTTCAAGGGATGGACCGCCTGGATCATCGCCATGGATTGTGAAGAATTTGACAAGGTCGGCTTGAAGCCCTCGTCCAAGACACCGCTGCTCAATGGCAGCATCGAGTGCTCGCTCCGCGAGTATGTGATGTTCGATGGTCGCTACAATGACTTCCGTTCCGAGGGTGGCAGCATCAAGTCGTATGACGAGCCCGAAGAGCATGGTCCCCGCAAGATGAAACGCCTCTCCGACGACGAGTGGCGCCGCGAGACACGCAAATTCGGCCAGCATGATCGCAAGCCCCAAAAGCATGAAGATCGCAACGCCTCCTATCGTCGCGATGATCGTCGCGATGGGGGATATCGCGATGACCGTCGCGATGACTTCAAGCCGCGCGGCGGCAAACCGGGTCGCAAGGATTTCAACGACAAACGCTCCGAGAGCAAGCCTTACACTCCCAAGCGTCCCACCATCTCCGAAGATAAGAGCCAGGTCATCAACCCTGTCCATTTCCGCAAACGCAAACAGAAGTAAGAGATGATGCATCGACACGCCATGGGCAAGGAGGGATTGATCCTCTCGATCATCGCCGCCATCGTGATGGTGGCGGGAGTCTATATCTTCGCATGCCCGGCGCAAGTCACAGGGGAATTGGGCATCTTCTTGCCCTCTCCCAATCTTTGGAATCTTTCCCCTTTCCTGTCGCATCTCCTCACTCTGACTATGATAGCAGCCACCACCATCCTCCTGTATGTCGCCAATAAGAAATATACCTTCGTCACCGGCTCCGACACCGTCTTCATGGGGATGTTCTTGGTGATGTGTTCTTCCAATGTCTGGCTCAGCGACCGCTTCTCAAGTTCTTTCATCTTCGCCATCGCCAATGTGATATGCCTGATGATCCTCTTCGACTGCTATCGCAAGAGCAATGCCACTCAAGAACTCTTCCTGATCGCCACAATTATATCCTTGGGCTCGATGATCCAATATGCCTTTCTGGCGCTCATCGTGGTCTATCTCCTGGGGGCTGTGATGCTCAAATGCTTCTCCTTCCGCGGGCTGATCGCTTTCGGCATGGGATTAGTGGCCCCTTATTGGGTGGCTATCGGTTTGGGTATAGTGCCTTACACCAACTTCCGCATGCCTGAATTCAGCATCATCTTCAACTCGGCTTATTCCGCAGGTGGTATCTTGGTGAGTATGATCAATATCGGATTGACATGCATCGTCGGTCTGATTATTGCACTCAACAATATGGTAAAACTATATGCCGGCAACACTCAGCGACGCCTCAACAATATGGTGATCAATCTCCTCGGTGTCGTGTCGCTGATCTGCATGCTGGTGGATTTCAATAATATCATCGCTTATCTCGCCACTATCTATATGATCGTGGCAATCCAACTCGCCCATCTCTTCACCCTATGGAACATCCGCCGGGCACCGGTGTGGCTTCTGATCATCTCTCTGCTCTATGTCGGAGGGTATGTATTGATGTTGCTATGATGTGAGACAATAGGGTAGGGGAGTGGCAGCAGGTTCGGCTGCCGACCAACTTGATATAGACAATTGACATGAAAGTAATAGCAGACGAAAATATACCCTTCCTCCGCGGTCGTCTTGAGGCGATCGGTGCTGATGTGACCTACGTCGATCAGTTCGGATTCACCCCCGAATTGGTAAAGGATGCCGACATCCTGTTGATCCGCACACGCACACGATGCAACAGCGATCTATTAGAGGGTTCGAAGGTAAAACTTGTAGCCACCGCCACCATCGGCACCGACCAGATCGACATGGATTGGTGTCGCCGGGCAGGCATCATCGTGAGAAATGCCCCGGGATGTAACGCCCCCGGCGTGGCTCAGTATGTATGGTCATCGTTGCTCCGACTTGGGTTCGACCCCGGACGCCATACGCTGGGCATAGTGGGTTGTGGCAATGTCGGCAAGATAGTGCGTCAATGGGGTGAAACCATAGGCACACATATCATCATCAACGACCCTCCCCTTCAGCACATGGGTATTCTCGACACATACGCTTCACTCAGCGACCTCCTGGCCGAGTGTGATGCCGTAACGCTTCATACGCCGCTGACCAAGACCGGACGCTATCCCTCCTATCATCTCATCGGCGATGCCGAACTGAGTCTGATGAAGGATAACGCCATTCTGGTGAATGCTGCGCGCGGCCCGGTGGTCGATAATGCCGCACTGCGAGATCATCTCGCCTCCGGCAGACTGCGCGCCGTGATCGACACCTGGGAGTTCGAGCCTCGTGTCGACACCGATATCCTCGACATGGTGGAGTATGGCACGTTCCATATCGCCGGATATTCCCTCCAAGGGAAGCAACGCGCCACTCGTATGGCTCTCGAGGCTGTCGAAGAGGTGATGGGGGTAGAAATCAACAAAGAGGGTCTCGAGCCCCCTTATATGGCTGATCCCAACATCTCGGCTGAGCGTATCATCGAATCTTACGATCCGATCTACGATACCCTCGCCCTCCGCGAAGACCCCGAGGCGTTCGACCGCCTCCGACATGATTATAATTTCCGCAACGAACCATAACAGGCTCTAACTTTCCCCCCCGACAAGATGGCATTGAAGAAATATTATGTAGTGTGGGTCGGCAGAGTGCCGGGCGTCTACGACAATATCGACGACGCCTTGGAGCAGGTCGACAATTATCCCGGAGCCACTTTCAAGGGCTTCGACAGCGCCGAGGCTGCCGCCAAGGCTTTCCGCCGCGGTTTTGAACGCGACGAAAGTTCGGAATTGCAGTCGCTGATGCTCAACGCCATGCGCCGCAATATCCCTCGCGCCGGTCAGCCCGACTATATGTCATTCCCCGAAATAGACCTCAATGGCTGGGCGGTCGACGCATCCTGCCAGGGCAATCCCGGCACTATGGAATATCGCGGTGTCGAACTCTCTACCGGCCGTGAACTCTTCCGCGTAGGCCCTTTCCAGAAGTCTACCAATAATATCGGAGAGTTCCTCGCCATAGTCCATGCCCTCTCGCTGATGTTCTCCAAGGGTGAAAGCCACACCATCTATTCCGACTCGGTGACCGGCATGTCGTGGGTCCGCAATCGCAAGGTGCGCACCAAACTCGAGCGATGTCCCAAGAATGAGAAATGCTTTCAACTCGTGGAACGTGCTCTCTCATGGCTCAATACCCACCGCATCACCGTAAATATCAGAAAATGGGAGACAGAGAGATGGGGGGAGATCCCGGCAGATTTCAACAGGAAATAATAGCCCGACTGCGCGATGCCGGCGCTCTGGCCGTCGGGGTGGCTACAGCCGCTCCGGTCGATGATGTCACCTGCCGAGGCTTCGACTCCTGGCTCGCTCGGGGTGACAACGCCGGCATGGAGTATATGGCAAATCATCGCGCCATACGCTTCGACCCGCGCCTGCTCTTGGAGAGGGGTGCCCGCTCCATCATCTCGATGGCTTTCTCTTACGCCACCCCACGGCGGCGCGACCCGCGGCTCCCCGGCATCTCGGCTTACGCCCTCCTCCCCGATTATCATATCCTCATCAAGTCGCGTATACGTCATGCCATCTCATCGCTCATGCCGGGCGTAGAGAATGAAGATTGGCGCATCTGTGTCGATTCGGCACCCATCCTCGAGCGATATTGGGCACAGCGTGCCGGCATCGGCGTCAGAGGCGATAATGGCAATATCATCATCCCCGGAGTCGGGGGAGAGGTGATCCTTGCCGAGGTGGTGACAACTCTCGATATGATCGCCGACAACCCCGTAGAAGAGGGCTGCCTGCATTGCGGAGCATGCCGCCGAGCCTGCCCCGACCGGGCTCTCCGCGAAGATGGCACCATCGACTGCCATCACTGCCTGAGTTATCTCACCATCGAACATCGCGGAGAATGGAGCGACCCACGTCACATCCACGCCATGGCGACCCCCGAAGGTCGACACACTCTCTTCGGTTGCGACCGCTGCGTAAAGGTCTGCCCCATGCATCGACCCAAAGAGGATTCCGACCTCCCTATCCCCCTCTCCGAGCCTGTCGAAGAGATTCTCTCACTCTCCCCTGAGCAGATCATCTCCTGCTCCGAAGGTCTCCGCCGAATCCTCCGCCACAGCTCACTGAGTCGCGCCAAAATGCCCGACTTGATACGCAATGCTCGCAACGTCAATAGCCATCAAAATTAAAAAATTAGCCCCCTCGTTCGCTTTTTTCGTTTTAAAGAGTTAACTTTGCATCATGTTAGAGAGGAAACTAAATATGGGCAAGCCTGAAAAGTTGCGTCATAAGGCCCTTATCGACGCCGCTTTCTCTATGGGCAAAACCATCTATGACTATCCTCTCAGAGCCACATATCGCATCCTCTCACCCCAAGAGATGAGCGACTCTTTCCGCCTCGATGTGCCCCAAGCCATCGGCGCCCTGCAGATGCTCATCACTGTCCCCAAAAAGAAACTAAGACATGCTGTCGACCGTGTCACCATGAGACGACGGATCCGCGAGGCTTACCGCCTCAATCGCCTCCCTCTGCGCGACGCCATCGAACAGAACCCTGAAGCCCGATCCATCAGCATCGCCTTCATATATCTTCACGACGACCTCACATCCTACGCCAATATCGAACGTAAGATGCGTAATATCCTCTCCAAAATCGCCGCCAAAGTCGACCGGCAACTTCCCCCACCTGCCCACCCCGGCGATGATACTGTTCAAAATATCGACAACTGAAGATCAATTATCCCATCATGTCTCATCCTCTCCGCAAGTTAGCAATATTACCCATACGTTTCTATCAACTTTGCATCTCTCCGATGCTGCCGGCATCTTGCCGATTTACTCCGACTTGTAGCCAATACGCAATCGAGGCTATCCGCATACATGGCGTCATCAAGGGCTCCTGGCTCGCCATTAAACGTATAGCTCGTTGTCACCCCTGGGGCGGATTCGGTTACGACCCCGTGCCTCCCGCTCATAGCAAATCTCAGAACAAATGAGATGTTCCCGTAGTTATAACTTTAGAGCATTTCTTCTTTTTCAAAATTCCGCATTATTATCTTAGATTGTTTTACAGGTACAAAAACAGACTATTATGAAAATCATTGACATTCATACCCACAACACGCTGCCTCAGCCCAATGCTATTAAGGCTATCTGCATCAAGAATGACACCCCCTCACCCACACTCGAGAAGGGACAACTCTACAGCGTCGGCATCCATCCCTGGGACACTGTCGATGACATCACTCCCGACACCTTCGAGCGTCTCGACAGACTCGCCGAGGATCCCGGGGTAGCGGCTGTCGGCGAGTGTGGCATCGACCTCACCCCTCATGGCGGGCCGATGTTCCGTCAGATCCAAATCTTCAAACATCATATCGACCTCTCCGAGCGCATAGCCAAGCCCTTGGTGGTCCATAACGTCAAGAGCCACGACATCATCGTCGGGGCTCGAAAAGACCTCAAGCCGACGCAAAATTGGGCTATCCATGGCTTCCGCGGCAAACCGGAAGTGGCGGCTATGCTTATACGCTGCGGCTGCTTCCTCTCTTTCGGCGAACTCTTCAACGCTGACACCATACGCATGGTACCCGCCGACCATATCCTCGCCGAAACCGACAACTCATCTCTCTCTATCGAAGAGATAATATACCAACTCTCTCGTGCTCGCGGCGAAGACCTCTCAGAGATCATCCCCGCCAACACCAGCCGTTTTTTAGAGCGCGTTCTAAACCTTGACAACTAATTATAATCTAATTATCGAGCCTGTGGTTCTTTTTCCTCTCTTCTCTAAAATTATATCGTCAGACAGCAACAGTATGTCGTAATTTTTTGTTAAATTTGCAACATTATGCGTAAACTGAATTTATTAGTCCTGTCACTGCTTTTCCTTATCTCAGGCACACAGGCAACCGCTCTCACTCTGGAGAAGATAAAATATGGCGATTTCTCCAACTGGGTGACTCGCCACATTTCCGAATCTTCCGCCATCGGCGGCAAGAAGAAAACCATCTACGCCATCGGTCCGACCACGACGATCAATGGCAATAAGGCATATTCCAATATGGGTGGTTCACCCTGGGCCACCAGCAATGTATATGCCAAAGTAATGGGCATCAGCAAGGCCACCAACTCGGTGGAGCCGGCTGTGGTCAATGGCAATAAGATGGCAAAACTCACCACCAAGATCGAAGAGGTGAAAGTCCTCAAGATGATTGACATGGAGGTGATGGTCACCGGCACCCTCTTCCTGGGCAAGGTCCGCGAGCCGATTTCATCGACCAGCAGCCCCTACTCCAAAATGGAGATGGGTATGCCATACACCAAGCGCCCCAAGGCGCTGGTATATGACCTGAAAGTCGATATGCCCAACGTCAATACCCGCATCAAAGCCTCCGGCACCGGCGCAAAAAAGACCCTCCAGGGACGCGACCAAGCCGAAGTCTATGTCATCCTCCAGAAGCGCTGGGAAGATGCCAAGGGTAATATCCACGCTCTCCGTGTCGGCACCGGCCGCGAACGCTTCAACAAAAGCATTCCTCTGACCAAAGGCCATCAACTCACCATCCATTATGGCGATATCACCGGCCAATCGTTCTACAAGTCCTATATGGGCCTGCTCAACGGCAAAAAGGCTTATTATGCCTACAACTCCAAGGGTAAACTCGTGCCCGTGCAAGAGGAGGGTTGGGCGCCTGCAAATGCGACTCCAACTCATGTGCTCGTCATGGCTTCCACCACTTGCGGCGAGGCTTTCGTCGGCACTGTCGGCATCACAATGTATGTCGATAATTTCGCATTCGGCTTCTAACCATATTTTTCACCATCTGACCTCTCTCCCCGACACTCTCCCATTCATTCATCTGAAGGTGAATCTTAAAGCACTTTCTTAATCATCATTCTATCCGCTAATCATGAAAATAGCTCTTATCGGATATGGTAAGATGGGTCACATGATCGAACGCATCGCTTTGGAGCGCGGCAATGAGATCACCTGCCGTATCGATCTGAACAATACCGAGGACCTTGATTCGGAGGCTTTCCGCAGTTCGGATGTAGCCATCGAATTTACCACTCCCTCCACAGCCCTCGACAATGTGTTGCGTTGCTTCCGTGCCGGTGTGCCTGTGGTGAGCGGCACGACAGGTTGGACTCAGCACCTCGACCGCATGCACGAACTCTGCGACCGCGGCGAGGGTACTCTCCTCTGGGCATCGAATTTCTCAATCGGTGTCAACATCTTTATGGCAATCAATAAATATCTCGCCGGCATTATGGAGAGTTTCAAGGATTACACCCCCTCGATGACCGAAGTCCATCATATCCACAAACTCGATCACCCCTCGGGCACAGCGCTGAGTTTGGCAGAGCAGATCATCGACTCTTCGTCGCGCATCCGACACTGGGCTGAGCCTCAGGAGGGTGCCAACGCCGCCGATGCTCCCGCCGACACTCTGATGATCAGCCATGAACGTCGCGGCGAGGTGCCCGGCATCCACACCATCACCTGGGATAGCCCCTGCGATGAGATCATCATCACCCACTCCGCCAAGTCGCGCGAAGGCTTCGCCCTCGGCGCCGTGATTGCCGCCGAATGGCTCGCCGGCAAATCAGGCTGGCACACCATGCCCGAAGTCCTCACTGATATAACCCATCAAGACATCTTCAAATGACTTATAACAAAACACCTATCAGTACACCTCAAAAGCCCGAATTGGAGTCTACAGCACAGACATCCAAGTCTTTCGGTGAGCGCCTCCGTGCCGTCAAACAGACTCGCTGGATTCGGTTTGCCGTCGTGTCACTAATCTTCTTCGGCTGGGTGGTGCTGATGGGCAACCTCTGGCTTCTGCTCGTCTATCCCCTCCTGTTCGATATCTATCTCACCCAGTATATCCCCTACAACTGGTGGAAGAAGCGTCCCAACCCGACGCGCACCATCATGGCATGGGTCGATGCCATGGTCTATGCCTTGGTGCTGATCTATTTTCTCTTCGCCTTCGTAGGGCAGCAGTATGAGATACCCTCCTCGAGCCTTGAGAAGTCGCTCTTGGTGGGCGACCGCCTTTGGGTCGACAAGACTGTCTATGGTGCGCGCGTGCCGCAGACTCCTATCCATTTTCCATTGGCTCAACACACCCTCCCGCTGCTCAACTGCAAGAGTTATGTCGACAAGCCTCAACTCGAGTATCACCGCATCCCGGGCCGCCGCAGCGTGGAGCGGGGGGATATCGTCGTCTTCAATTTCCCCAATGGCGACACGGTGGCTCTCAACACCGGTCCGCGCGATTATTACCAGGTGGTATACGATCTGCAACGCCAAGGTGTCGAGCAGCCTCGTCAATATATCGCCGACCATCCCGAACTCTTCGGCAAGGTGGTGTGGCGTCCCGTCGACCGTCGCGAGAACTATGTGAAGCGTGTCGTCGGACTCCCCGGCGAACGTCTCCGCATCGCTCATGACATCATCTATATCAATGGCAAGGCTATCGCCGAGCCGGAGAATGTGCAATATAATTACATCATCCCGGTCAAGTCGCGCATCAATCCCTACGATCTTCGCGACCTGGGCCTTCGCATGGAGGATATCGCCAATCAGCCGATCGACATCGCCGGCAATATAGTCTACGATCTTCCCCTCACCGCCGCGATGAAGGCTGAGTTAGAGAAGCGTCCCGAGATCGCCGGACCACTCGTGCGCGAAGCCGATGCCGGCCTCTTCGACCTCGGAGGGGTATTCCCATTGGGCAATGACTATGGCTGGACTCGCCCCGATATGGGTGAGTTCTGGATCCCCAAACGCGGATCTACGCTCCATCTTACTCTCGATAATCTCCCCATCTATCGCCGCGCCATCGCCGTGTATGAGGGCAATGATCTCAAGGTGAAAGATGGCAAAATCTTGATCAATGGCGAGCTCACCGAGTATTACACATTCAAGATGGATTATTTCTGGATGATGGGCGACAACCGCGACCGCAGTCTCGATTCCCGTTATTGGGGATTCGTGCCTGAGGACCACGTGGTAGGATCTCCGGTGTTCATCATCCTGTCGCTCGACCAGGATCGTGGCTTGACCGAGGGCAAGGTCCGCACCGACCGCTTCTTCCGCTCTCCCAATCCCGACAAGAGCGCTAAGAAATGGTAACGCCTCTGACCACCACCCTCCGATGGGTAGAGACCTATCTTGACGAACTAAGCCATGGCGCTGACGAGATTTCCGCTCGCCTTGGTGCCGACAGAATAACCGAAGTGTCGGGCAAGTCTTTCGCCAGACTTCTTCTCCCCGACACTATCCTCACCATCCCGGTAGAAGGGGGTGCAGCCATTCTCAAGCGACGGAATGCCTGCCCCATCCTCTCCGAGCATGGCAAGTGGAGACGCGAACATCTCGGTGCCATCCGCACCATCTATGGCCGCGCTCCCTATTTTATCCATCTGATGCCTCGCCTCGAAGAGATCTACGACAACTCCCAAGGAATCTCCCTCGAAGAGTTCAACTCTCGACTCCTCGACTTGGTGCTCTCGATGATCGATCGTGATGCCCTCACTATGAGGATGACTGTCGATTCTTCTCGATTGATCCGCCAAGAGAAGCGACTCCTGATCGATCCCGACCTCTCGATCCTCGATGCCCTATTCCACATGGGCAAGGAGGTGACCCTGGCTCTTTGATAGATGTTTTTTATTTATCATTTTGTCATTCTTTACTATTATGCTACACTTACGATCCCGATTCTCTCTGATTGTCGCAATCCTGGCGATGGCGATCGTCGTGTGCAACCACCGAGTGCCGGCGCAAGACCCGGACGACAACTCGCCGCGTCTTGCCGTGAAGGCGTATGAGGGCTATACGCATTTCGTCGATGAGTATGGCGACACTTGCCGTATGACCTATATCAAGAACATCACGGTCTATCCGCCGATGCGCTTTAAGAACAAAAAGGAGGAGGAATTTTATTGGAAGACCGTGCGCGATGTCAAGCGCACCCTCCCATACGCGAAATTAGCCTTCTCTACGCTCTGCGAGACCTACGAGTATATCCAGACCATTCCCAACAAGAAAGAGCGAGAACGACACCTTAAAACGCTCGAGAAGGACATCTTCGAACAGTATAAGCCTGTTATCAAGAAGATGACCAAGAATCAAGGCAAGGTGATGCTCAAACTTATCTATCGGGAAACGGATCAAACTTCGTTTAATATCGTGAAGGCTTTCCTCGGGTCGTTCCGCGCCGGGTTCTGGCAAACGTTCGGACGCTTTTTCGGCATAAACCTTCGTGCCGGATATCATCCCGACAAGAATAAGGAGGATGCCATCATCGACCGCGTAGCCACCCTCGTGGAGCAAGGTGCTCTGTAATGTAACCAAATATAATACTAATTAACTTATCAAATAATTAAAAACCTAAACAAAATGAAGCTTTTCAAAACTTTAACAATTGGTCTGGTGAGTGTAACACTCCTTCTTGGAACTTCTTGTAACATGTCCAACACCGGTAAGGGTGCCTTGATCGGTGGCGGTAGCGGTGCTGCTGTAGGTGCCGGTGTAGGCGCCTTGATCGGCGATGGCAAGGGTGCTGCCATCGGTGCAGGTGTCGGCGCTGCTGTAGGTGCAGGTGTCGGCGCTTTGATCGGCAACCACATGGACAAGCAGAAGAAGCAACTCGAGCAGGAACTCGGACAGGCTGCTACTGTCGAGGAAACTACTGACCCCGAAACCGGCCTCAAGTCTATCCTCGTGACTTTCGAGGGTGGTATCCTCTTCAAGACCGGCAGCTACGAGCTCAGCAATTCTGCCAAGACTAATCTCGCTAACTTCGCTTCGAACCTCAACAGCGGTAACAACGCCAACACCAACATCGAGATCCTCGGCTTCACCGACAACACCGGTTCGTTCGAGGTAAACGAGAAACTCTCCAACCAGCGTGCCAACGCCGTAAAGTCGTTCATCGGCGGCAGAGGTGTTGCTTCTTCTCGTATGACTTCCAAGGGTATACCTATGGCTCAATACGTTGCCAGCAACGAAACTGCTGAAGGTCGCGCTCAGAACCGTCGTGTAGAGATCTACATCACAGCCAACGATGAGATGATCCGTCAAGCAGAAGCCGGAACACTCAAATAATTCCATCCCCCCATTAAGAAAGAGGTCTGCATCCCACCGATGCAGACCTCTTTTTCGGCGTATAGGTCATTTCGGGTGCTAAAATTACAGTAACTCCATGGTCTACAATAAGTTATGGCAGCTCAAAAGTTTTCGAGCTTCATTTGATGCGAGCGCTTGCCCGTTATAGGTCAAAACGGGTGCTGAAAATGACACCCGTTTTTGGCGGATTCACCTGCATTTTGTTACTTTGCATTGTGGTTTGAAGCGTAACGGAGCTCTGCTGGGGAGCAACTCCGCCAGGAATAGAGCCACTCATTAAGCATAATGCGATTAAGGAGGCAGTCTCATAGATTGTCTCCTTTTGTATTATGCTTTTTGATATATGCCAAGAAAAAACCATTCATCATACGTTTGCGATTATCCACATTCATGCCCGGATGGTTTCGCAAGGTTTTCTTCATATCCGTGAATGTACCTTCAATCATATTGTTGGTATTTGGCATACCCTCGACATCTTCATAGGTAAAGAGAAAAGGTAGATATGTGGATATACTGATCATGGCGGATCTGAGCCGTTGATGGGTGTATATCGTACGACCAGTAATCTCATTAGTCGTTTTTTCTTTAAGAAATTCATGCCATTTCTTTTTCCATGATTCAAACTCATTGGTAAAGGTATCTTTGCTCATCCCCTTGAGTCGATATACTAAATCGAGCAATTCCTTTCCCGCCTCAAGCTGCGGATTCTTAGTTATTTTCTGCGTATTATCGCCACCATATGGAACTGACACATCTGTATCTTATATCCTGAGAAAACGACAAATAGCTTCTGTAAACCATCTATTACCACACCTCGGATTTCATAGCCACAACTATTGATATGATGGATCGCTTCTTCGTAATCGCTGATATGTTCGTGTGCAATATGCTTCATATACAGAAGCCTCCCCGTCACACTTTCCAAGGCAAGCAGCACCCCTGTATTACGTCCAAAATATGTGGCGTCTATATGTATCACTCCGCCTCCTTTAACTATTGGCTGTATCCACTGGAACCTTATGGTGGCCAACCGGCGTTTTATCGTAGAAGGACTCAGACCTGTTCCCGCACTTATCTGGGCAACTGTTTGCTTACCGTGAAGATACATCTCCAAGATGTAATCTGTTGTTATTTCTTGGCCTCCGCTGAAACGATGACCACACGCCATGCACTTGTATCGTTGGACGCTTTTACGAGTACCATCCTTCTTTACAATGTGGGAATTGCATATTGGGCATTTTTTTTGTTCATAATGCGATTTTAAGATTTTCAAATACGCAAAATTACTGAATATCAATTAAAAAGCCTCACTATTGGCACCCGTTTTGACCTATAGCGTAGCGTTTTATGATTTTTGAGCCTTTTCAGCACCCGTTTTGACCCATAAGTCTAAAATGATGTGTTAACCTGACAATAAACATTATCATTCATTAACATTTCTTTAGTTTTCTTAACCCCATAACATATTAATAATAAAAAAGGGATAGCCGGCGGATTGCGGTCCTGCCCGGTTATCCCTTCGACGATTGTGAAGAAAATTGATTGTTGTTTTTTTATTTGTAGATGTAATCGATGTTGGGTTTCATCGACCTGTATTGGGGCATACACATCCCCGTTGTTGCTCCGATATAAGTCGGATCGGATATAAAGAATACCTTACCTTCATAATCGTATGATGTCCCTTCGATCGCTTCCGAAGGCATCGTCACTGATACACATTCATGTCCGGGATAGGAGATAAGATGATTCTCCACTCCCGCCACTCTATATAATAGATAGGAGTAGAAGATCGCCCGGTCTTCGCAGTCACTCTTGGGGTAAAAGAGCATCTCCTCGAAGAAGTAGGGCTTCTCAAATCCATGATTCTCCTTATCCGTAGCATACTCAAATGCACTCTGCGTGAAGTGTAACATTCGCTCCACCTTATCCCTCCTGCCATTATCCTTCAGCGCCTCTGACATCTGTGATACTATCGTTTGACGCAACTTGCCATCCACCACCGATGCGGCATAATCACCTATCGGCATCTGCGGATAGTGATAAAGCATCGGATAGAGATTGGCATTGATCTCGCCTCTCAGCGTGATGCCATCATATTCCACACAAAATTGCTGCGGCTTATATGGCAGTCGCAGTTCGCCAAGTTGCATCTCAAATGACTTGCCGAGCTGAAAGTCGGAGGGCAAATAGCATGTATATATCGCTTCTCCTTGGGGCAGAGTACTATCTCCGAACACATAATAATTCTTGCCATCTATTATTATGTAGGTATGCCCGAAAACAGTCTGATTGCAGGGCATCAAGATCAGCGAAGTGCCCGACACCGTTTCGGCAAAACGCACATCATAACCCATATTACATAGCAGGAAATGAATCAGAGCATCCCGAGTAAATGGTGTGCGATCGCCAAATTTCGTTTCAACATAACTCCGTGTCAACTCATAGATGAAATAATCATTGAGATTCATTTCATCCGCCACCCTCCGAATCTCGGCTATCACCCTCTTGTCAGTTCCTGACTCATACATACATCGCCAGAGGTCTGAAGAGTTCTTGCGTGTCAACCTGTCAGGGATGGCATACGCCACATCCTCCATAGTCAGCGGCATCCCATAGAAGGAGACACATATCTCCCCTTTGGGGGCAGGCGGCGTGGGAATGTCCGGCTTGGCAATCGGTGTTACCGTCGGTGTGCTACCGACATCCGGTCGGCGATCGGGTGTCGGCGGCACTTTATCGTCAGACTTAGGTTTTTTCTCTTCAGCTTTGGGGATATCCTTCGGTTTGGGAACCGGATTCCGTTCCAATCCTGCATGTTGGGGATATTCCACCCAGATGCTGTCGAGATACTTGGCATACTGACTCAGAGCCTCATTGCGATAGTCGTTGTAACTCGCAAGGATCGACTTGCGGAATTGGTCGAACGATTCCACAGGCTTTTGTGCCATTACACCCATCGGGAGGATGGCACACGATAGCAGAACTATATTCCGAGTCAGTTGCCTCATAGTCGGTTCAATCGGTTTACTCGGTTGTGAATCCCTCCTTGACGAACTCGGAGATCACAGTTGCATGCTTCTTGGCAGCGTCGCTCTCTTTCATGGCATTTTCCATGGCGCGGATGCGGGCTTTGGAGGCGGCACTCTCACTCACGATGAAAAATGTCTGGAACTCATAGAGACCGGGAGCCATCTCTCTAATCACGGTGAAACTCTCCTCCATCTCACCCTTGATCTCCTTCTCTACCAGACGCTCGTATGCGGCATAGAAGTGATCGAATTCTCCTTCGCCATCGGTGCCATCGGCTGCCAGGTCGCTCACTATGCGACCCTTCAACGAGCTGCCGGCCTGCTGGCTATAGGTGATGCAGGCATTGTTGATTGCCATCTGATGGCCTGCATTCTTCGACTTTACATTCCCTGCTACGCCTACTATCTCACGACCATCATCACCAAGGCGTTGGAGTTTGTCATAGTGTAAAAGAAGTGCTACATCCAGACTCCTCGAACTTCCGAAGAGTTTCCACTTATCCTTCTCAAGTTCTTTCTTCTTTTGTTTAAACTCCTTTTTAAGAGCCTTCTCGAGTTGCTTATTCTTATTGTCGGCGTATGTCATCGGCATGGCGATGCAGAATGCCAACAAGAGCATCATAAGTTTCTTCATTGCGTTAGTTGTTATTTGTTAATAATTAAATTTTTTGTCAATACTATCATCATCGCATCTTGTGCTTGGCACTTTGCTTTCCACGATTCGAAGTCATCGAATGGGATACACCTTGGGGTGTATTTATCAGTTCCGGTGGTGCTTGATTTGGAGAAACGGTTGGGTGAGAAGAGGATATAGAGTGTATTGACTTCGCCATCGGCGCTACATCCCAGCCGATACTCATCCACCATAGAGGGTGTGGCTGACTTCGCCTTGGAGAAGAAGATATACTCACGGTCATGTTCCACCTCCACGCTTCCGGCGCCATCTCTCTTATAGGGGAGAAGGCAATACACCATCTCAGCCACCGGATCATACTGATACACACTAACATAGCCATCAGCCGGAGAGATAAACTGCAGATACATCTTATCGCCGGCTCTGAACTCCGAGGCTTCGCAATTAGCAGTCAAGCCATTACGGAGCACCTTTACCGAGAGGTCAATATCTGCCGACTTCTTCTCGCGAGCCTTACCCTTGATCTTGACAGAGAGGTAGATCTCCTCTCCATCAAGACCGGTTTTTATCTCTGGACTGCCGATAGTTTCCAACCACTCCCCCTTCACCAGCTCGAAACCATTGCTGAAGAATCGTTCATCATTTTCAGTGATGATCGACGTATTGGAAGAGATGATCGAATTACCGAAAGCCTTATTCAGGGCATTAATTTTGGCGCGTCTTATAGCCTCCTCCTCAGCTTGGGCACGAGTCATGGTAGAGGGTATATAGAAAATAGCGCTACCCTCCACGGTTTTGGTTTTAGCGAAAGCCGACAACGACACCAAAACCAACAAAAAAGACCAAACCGGACGCCCATTCATAACAAATCAGAAGCAATAACCGACAGAAATCTGCACAGAGTGATTCGTAGAGCCGCAGAAATCTGTAGCAATACTATATCCAAGACCGAAATTAATTCTCTTAATCTTATAGATTGCACCTATATCGAACATAGCACCATCGTTATAGTATGGCCAATAATAAAAATCATACTCCCAAGCAGGGCTATATCCTACTCCCCAATATGCATATAATGGAATTTGGCCTATTCTCTTGATAGCACCTACCGTAACAGATGGCACATAGCTATCGATATCTTCTCCAAAAGGGATTAACACTTTGGCATAAGCACCCCAATTACCGAGGAAACCTCCCATTACACCAAGGCGATGGTATGTAACTTCGCCAAAAGTCGGAGTGTATACCGCATCTACGAACCAATTTTCGATAAATTTTTCCTTCATCTCGACGATGACGTTGTTGGTATTTTCGATTTTTACCTTCTTGGTAGACAGGCCGGCATATTGTACTGTCAGCGATTTCAGCCATATCGGCACTTCGATGGAGAAGGTGCCATCGGCTTCGGTCGTTACTGTCTCCGCACCTCCGGTGGCTTCGATCAGGGCATTGGGCAGGGGGTTGCCATTCTTGTCTACCACCGCCCCGGTTATCACTCTTGTAGTCTGGGCATTTGCTGCCACCGCGGCGATCATTATCGCCATAAGTAAGAATAGTTTTTTCATGTTGCTATTGTTATTTTTTGTTTAGTTATCGTATTAGTCTGATGTTTTTCCACTTGCTGCTGCCATATTCATTGCCGGCTACCACGGTCGGCATCTGCTGCTTTTTGTTGCGCAACTGCGATTCGAGTGCCACATTCTCTACCAAGTAGTCTGCCAGAGCACCGAGATCCACATTCCCCTTGGTTTCTTTCAGTCTCTTCAGGAGAAAGTATGTGAACATGCCATGATGCTGCTCGTCATAGCTCATGGCTGATTGGTCGCCCGTTGCGGCACTGAAGATCACTAATTTACCCTCCACTTCGGTCGGATCGACATCAATGGCGACACTTCGTGCCGAGAGCAACATCTCATCTGCCGAGCGAGATGCTCCCGAGAAGCAGGCATCCAAGAACACAAGTGTCTTGTTGGCATTGAGTCCGTTGAGTTCGGCATAGAGTTCGCTCAGCGGGTAGCAAAGACGTGTCTGCTTGCCGTCGGCATCGACCGGAAGGATATAAGCAGTCTTGGTCTGCTCGTTGGGGATGCCATGTCCGGCATAGTAGAAGATCACATCGAGATTACCACGCTTTGCCATAGCTATCGATTTGATATCTTCGATAGCATCCAACAGCTCTCCGTAGGTGACATTGAAGTGTGTACGGATATGAGAGGTTGGTATGCCGAGCAGCTTGTTGCAATATTCGGCGAAGATACGGCCATCATTTTCGGCATTATCTACATCCGCCACTTTCTTATAGTCATTGTTGGCAATGATTACGGCAAATGTATTGTCATTCCTATAGTTGGTGATAGGGATATCTTTGTCGACATCGGAGATAGAAGTGGCGGGTGCCACCTTGGCGGGGGACTCTTCCCTTTGCGCTAACTGTCGGTTATCGACAGGTTGAGGTGTCGGTTGCGATGCCGGAATAGATGATGGGGCGATACGCTCATTGTTCACCGCCAACAATTCCGTTGCCACCTTATCCCCCACCGGCGAACGGCCGAGAGCCAAAATGCGAGAGTTAATCTTTTCAAGATTATGCTTATCGCCAAGCAAACTGTAGGTATTGGCTAAAGCATAGATGTAGTTGACAGCCAGCGGGTCGCTGATCACCACATCGGATAGGATCGTAGCCGCCTCACTCAGTTTGCGGTCGGCAAGAGCTTTCTTTCCTCCGGAGTTAATGATCTGTATACCACTATTATAGAGATTGATGCCCAAGTGGCGAGCGATGTCGAGATTGTTGGGCTTCAGTATCTGCAATTTTTTGTAAAATTCTACCGCATTGTCGAAATCTTGCTGTCTCTCATATAGTTGGGCTTGGATGTTGAGTAGTCCGATCTCATTCGGTTTGAAGCGCAATGCTTGCGATACATACCTCTGCAGGGTGACATCGTCAGACTTAGTCTCTGCCAGAAGATTGATGATAGTAGTGAGCATCTGCAAATCGGAGGGATAGATATTGAGACCCGCCATAAGCATCTGCTTTGCTTCATCATTGCGGTTGGTGTTGATATAAGCCTTGGCGCAATAGTTGAAAGCATCGGCGAGATTTTTGGAGTCGCCCGACTTGATATATGCGTTGAGATATTTGATAGCCTTGTCGTAATTCTTGCTGTTGTAGTTGCAAGAGGCGGCGAAATAAGCCAATGTGGGATACGTCTCGTTGGGTTGCAACCCGGCGTTGCTCATCATCGGGTGGGTATAGGTGTCGATATAAGCCTCGGCGTATGTCAGAGCTTTGGCTTGGTTGTTGCGCTCGGAGTAGTAGAACGCACCATTTATCAGATAGGGGAAGAGCCACTGCAGACCCGACACGGCGATTTGCTTGTCGGAATAAGAACTGCCGGAATAGTCTAAGACGGGTGCATATTCATTATACACCGCCATGATATAGTCATATACTTTGGCAGTCTCTCCACCTGCCGCCACCATTCTGTTATATTCGTTGATATAGACGTTGGGGTCAGTGACAGCGGCATGCGTTGACATGTGCAACAGCGATGCCGTCATTAAGAATATGAAGGAACGTAAGAGTTTCATAACCTGTGGATTAGAAAGCATCTACAAAAGTAAATTCGACACTAATGCGGCGATATTCACCACCCTTTTTGTTTGAAACTTCAACGCAATATTTATAGTCGGTATTCATAGTGCAGAATTGGGGCAGGTTGTCGGAGATATAGTCTTTGACAGCCACGGCTCGTGCGAATGCCAACTGCTCATTGCGGCGAATGCCATCGGCCTTGGTGAGGGTGATAGTGGAGAGGTCTTTGCCAAGGAGGTATGGCTCGTTGACAAAGTCGCCGAATGAACCGTCATACAAGATCTTGCCTTGGATGGGGATGGCATCCGCCGAACCGGAGATCTTGATGATTACCTTTTTGCCCGGCTTGACATATTGGGCGAAGTCTTTGGCGAATGCCTGCGACACGATCTTCAGAAGTGAGTTGGCAGCATTCGATTGGGAAATCTTGTACTTGCCTGCCGGGAAGTCTTCTCTCGCCGAGTAACCGGCATCGACCGTATATTTGAAGTTTACCTTGTAGTTGGTGATCTGTTTGCCGTTGGCATCTACATCGGTGGAGATGTTGGTGCTGACATCGATGTTGGTATGGTCGGAGATGAGTTTATTTTTCTTAGCCTCTTGGACGACACTATTCTTGATGCCGGTGAGTTTCACCTCTTCCATACCCGATTGTCTCACCAATTCGATAGGTACGAACTGGTCGGAGGTATAGAGATAGTCTAATGACTTGCGTTCGCGGTTGTTAAATTCGTATGACTTGCCGGTCTTTTTGTTGTAGACTTTGGCATATACGAGTTCGAACTTATCGTCGGCAGTGACACCATAGATTGGGTCGCAAAACTCAAGGTTTGCCACATCCATAAAGTCGCGCATTTCTCGTTCCGGCACGTTAAGGAAGATCGGAGGCATATTGTCGAACTCGAGGGAGAGGGTATTGTTGGAGGGGTTGTAAGCACCTAAAGTCACGACACTCTTTGTTACGAGTTCATCAGCCATACGGGTGGCAATCTCCTCTTCGAAGAGGCGTGCCTGCATGAGTCGCGATTCGTCATTGACACGGGCGAGATATTCCTTTTCGGTTTCACCAGGTGCCATCTTCGACCATTCTTCCATACGCATCAACACCTCTTCGCGGATCATCTTGGTGTAGTTGGGCATAAGCCCCTTGAGGAGTCGATATTTAATAGCATTCAGCGCGTTGAATGTCAGGTAGATATTTTCTTTCTCATCTTTGAGGAATCGCACATAGCTCACCTTGCCGTCGGGGTCGGTGAGGGAGGCTGTTTCTTTTGGATCGGTGATATTGACGAGTTCCACTTCGTTGCCATTCTTGGCTATCGCCACATATTTGTTCTCCGGGTGGATAGCCACGGCGGCGGCACCGACACGACTGATCGTAGGCGATATGCTGTTGAAATCGCGTGTGCTCAACACTTCGACATCTCCATCTGAGAGAAGAACGGCGAGCAAAGAGCTATCCTCGGAGAAAGAGAAATCGATAATTGATGACTTAAATGACTTGGTATGTCTCACGCTTTTGCTTTCGGGGTTAAGGACAATCAGCTTGTTGTCGTTACAACCGGCGATGTAATAGCCATTACGGCTGGAAGTCATCTTGGAGAGAGCTGCGGGGATCGCCCATTGGTCGATGAGCATCATATTCTTTGTGTCATATACCTTGAGCGAAGAGTAAAGGTCGGCGACATAGAGCAGGCGGCTGTCAGCTGAATAAGCCATTGACACCGGATTGATAGTCTTTTCCAAATCGAACAAGACTTTATTGCTCTGATAGGTGTCATAGACTTTGAGAGAGTTTTGCTTACCGCTATTGAAGATAAGAGCATAAGAAGCGCCGGCGGGGTTCACCTTGATTTCGACGATCTTGCCACCCGGGTTGGCTATTTCGAAGCCCTTGAGGTTATAAGCCTTCTTACCGGCGGCATCGTAGGTAGAGAAGAGGTAGTTATCGAGGAGTTGCGGAGTCACCGGCTGCTTATAGTTCAGGAATTTGGAGACATTAAGCTTACTATTTTGGGCATAGATAGGGCTATAAGCTGCAAGCAGAGCAACGAGAGCGAGCGATGAAGCGACAAGCGAATGAAGTCTCATTGACGATCGAAATTAGTAGGTTAAAAAACGTATTTTTGTTCTAAAAAACAAGTATTCATCCAGATCTCTTAGTTAGAGATTTGGATGAATACCTATACTTCTTTATATCAATAAGATAATAGATTGCTCTCTGTTAAAACAACTTGTTTAAGCCATAATTTTGTATTAAAATCTTCAAAAAATGTGTTGAAAATTTCTTATAATATAAATATTTTTACTACTTTTGCTACCAATCCCAAATCTCTAACTAAGAGATTATGACGACGAAAAACGACTCCTGCACTCGCTTCCCTTACCCTCCTTCTTCTATCCTTCCTCTCTCCTTCTCTCTCCCTCGGTGCGGATTGGTTAAGTGAGAGAGTTTTAGCTCTCTTTGGGGTGGAATTGGGCGGCGTGTATTTATGCGAAAATCCCGACATAATCCCAAGAATTAAAATTAATAAAAAAGAGAAAAAAAGGCGTATAGGTCATTTCGGGTGCTAAAATTACAGTAACTCCATGGTCTACAATGAGTTATAGTAGTTCAAAAGTTTTCGAGCTTCATTTGATGCGAGCGCTTGCCCGTTATAGGTCAAAACGGGTGCTGAAAATGACACCCGTTTTTGGCGGATTCACCTGCATTTTGTTACTTTGCATTGTGGTTTGAAGCGTAACGGAGCTCTGCTGGGGAGCAACTCCGCCAGGAATAGAGCCACTCATTAAGCATAATGCGATTAAGGAGGCAGTCTCATAGATTGTCTCCTTTTGTATTATGCTTTTTGATATATGCCAAGAAAAAACCATTCATCATACGTTTGCGATTATCCACATTCATGCCCGGATGGTTTCGCAAGGTTTTCTTCATATCCGTGAATGTACCTTCAATCATATTGTTGGTATTTGGCATACCCTCGACATCTTCATAGGTAAAGAGAAAAGGTAGATATGTGGATATACTGATCATGGCGGATCTGAGCCGTTGATGGGTGTATATCGTACGACCAGTAATCTCATTAGTCGTTTTTTCTTTAAGAAATTCATGCCATTTCTTTTTCCATGATTCAAACTCATTGGTAAAGGTATCTTTGCTCATCCCCTTGAGTCGATATACTAAATCGAGCAATTCCTTTCCCGCCTCAAGCTGCGGATTCTTAGTTATTTTCTGCGTATTATCGCCACCATATGGAACTGACACATCTGTATCTTATATCCTGAGAAAACGACAAATAGCTTCTGTAAACCATCTATTACCACACCTCGGATTTCATAGCCACAACTATTGATATGATGGATCGCTTCTTCGTAATCGCTGATATGTTCGTGTGCAATATGCTTCATATACAGAAGCCTCCCCGTCACACTTTCCAAGGCAAGCAGCACCCCTGTATTACGTCCAAAATATGTGGCGTCTATATGTATCACTCCGCCTCCTTTAACTATTGGCTGTATCCACTGGAACCTTATGGTGGCCAACCGGCGTTTTATCGTAGAAGGACTCAGACCTGTTCCCGCACTTATCTGGGCAACTGTTTGCTTACCGTGAAGATACATCTCCAAGATGTAATCTGTTGTTATTTCTTGGCCTCCGCTGAAACGATGACCACACGCCATGCACTTGTATCGTTGGACGCTTTTACGAGTACCATCCTTCTTTACAATGTGGGAATTGCATATTGGGCATTTTTTTTGTTCATAATGCGATTTTAAGATTTTCAAATACGCAAAATTACTGAATATCAATTAAAAAGCCTCACTATTGGCACCCGTTTTGACCTATAGCGTAGCGTTTTATGATTTTTGAGCCTTTTCAGCACCCGTTTTGACCCATAAGTCTAATTTTCATTTTATAATACCACTTTATATAGTGGTAGTGTTTCACAGAGTGTGTGCTTTGAATTAAAGACGGGAGTATCAAGTTTGGCTGATACTCCCGTCTTCAGTTAGGTATTTGAGATTTGATTTGATCAGATAAGTGATGCACCCTTTTCGATCGCCTTCTCGTTGAGAGGAATCAACTTGTGGTGACGCTCGGGGAGTGATTTCTTCAATCCCTTGATCACATTTTCCATCGGCAATTTATAGGTCATCGCCTTGAGCAATGCACCCATCACCACCATGTTGTAGGCCTTCGAGTTGCCGATCTCCAGAGTAGCCTCCATCGCATCGATAGGATAGATCTTAATATCATCGCGTGTCGGACGGTTGTGGATACCATTGGTGTCGAAGATCAAGATGCCACCGGCTTTGACCTTGGGGGCAAACTTGTCGAGACTCTGCTGGTTGAGTGCCACTACGATATCATACTTATCGAGCACCGGCGAAGAGATCTTTGCGTCGGAGAGGATCACGGTGACGTTGGCAGTACCGCCACGCTGTTCAGGACCATACGAGGGCATCCAGGTCACTTCTTTGTCGTCCATCAGACCTGAATATGCAAGGATTTTACCCATTGAGAGCACACCCTGTCCACCGAAACCGGCTATAATTATTTCTTCTTTCATGATTGATTGGTCTTAAACGTTTTTAAGGTCGCCGAGAGGATATTTCTCGAACATGTGTTCTTCCATCCATTTGTTCGCCATTTCGGGAGTGAGCTTCCAACCGCTGTTGCATGTAGAAACGACCTCCACTACAGAAGTACCCTTCTTGGCGATGGCATTTTCGAAAGCCTTTTTGAGGGCTGCTTTGGTCTTGCGGACAGCGGCAGCTGTGTGTACAGACTGGCGAGTTACGTAGCAAGTACCATCGAGGATAGCCATAAGATTGGTGATCTCGAGGGGGTGACCATTCAGATCGACACGACGTCCGTAAGGAGTGGTGGCAGTCTTTTGGCCTACGAGAGTGGTAGGAGCCATCTGACCTCCGGTCATACCATAGATGGCATTATTAACGAAGATCATGACGATGTTTTCACCGCGGTTGGCGGCATGGATCGACTCGGCAGTACCGATGGCAGACATATCGCCGTCGCCCTGATATGTGAACACCACATTCTCAGGCCAGAGACGCGACATGGCTGTAGCCACTGCCGGCGCACGGCCGTGGGCTGCTTCCACCCAGTCTACATTGATATAATTGTATGCGAATACGGCGCAACCTACGGGCGACACACCGACAGCATGGTCGGCAAGTCCCATCTCGGCGAGTACCTCTGCCAGAAGCTTGTGAATCACGCCGTGCGAGCATCCGGGGCAATAATGCATATGGACCTCATCCAAGAGTTCAGGCTTGCAATAGACCTTGTTCTCTTCTTTGATTATTTCTTCGATATTCATAACGTTGATAATAGAGCGTGATTATTATTTATTGATAATTTTCTCTTTGAGAGCTGTTACCACCTCTTCGGGGCTGGGGATGATACCACCGAGGCGACCGAAGTGCTCTACGGGGAGCGAGTCATGCACGGCGAGGCGTACATCTTCGATCATCTGACCGGCGTTGAGTTCGACCACGAGCACTCCCTTCTTGCCCTCGGCTGCTTTTCTTACAGCCTCTGTGGGGAAGGGCCAGAGGGTGATGGGGCGTATGATGCCCACCTTGATGCCCTCTTCGGCAGCGAGTTCGCGAGCCTTATCAGAGATGCGGGCGATGGTGCCGAATGCCACGATCAGATAGTCGGCATCTTCCACGCCGATCTCTTCCCAGCGAGTCTCATTCTCCTCAATCTTCTTGTAGCGCTCCTGGAGTTGATGGTTGATCACCTCCATCTTGGCGGATTCGAGTTCGAGCGAAGTTACAACGTTACGTTTGCGATTATCCTTGCGGCCGGTAGTGGCCCAGGGGCACTGTTGGCGGATCTCCTCTTCAGTGCGGCGAGGACGCTGCTCGGGGAGCACCACCTTCTCCATCATCTGGCCTACGATACCGTCGGCGAGGATCATACAAGGATTGGTATATTTAAATGCCAAGTCGAAGCCGAGACCGACGAAGTCTACCATCTCCTGCACAGTAGAGGGTGCAAGCACGATAAGATGATAGTCGCCATGACCGCCACCCTTGGTGGCTTGGAAATAGTCGGCTTGTGAGGGCTGGATGGTGCCGAGACCCGGACCACCACGCATCACATTAAGGATCAATGCCGGCAGCGATGCTGCTGCAATATAGGAGATACCCTCCTGCTTTAGGCTTATACCCGGAGATGACGAAGATGTCATCACGGCTTTACCTGTCGCTGCGCCACCATACACCATGTTGATGGCTGCAAGTTCTGATTCAGCCTGAAGCACTACCATGCCGGTGGTCTCCCACGGCATTAGCTCCTCGAGTGTCTCGAGCACTTCCGACTGCGGGGTGATCGGATAGCCGAAATAGCCGTCACATCCATAGCGGATCGCAGCGTGAGCTATCGCCTCGTTTCCCTTCATTAATCTTACCTCTTCTTTCATACGGATTGTGTTTTCTTGATCTGTCTTAGATGGTTAGAGATTAGTCGTTTTACTTTTCTACCTTGCGGTATACCTCGATGCATGCATCCGGACATACCAAGGCACATGAACTACACCCGATGCAATTCTCCGGATTCGCCATGTAGGTGTAGTGATATCCACGGTCGTTTACTTCGTTGGGCTGCAATGCCAACGTGTCCGTCGGACAAGCCACCACACACAGGTTACACCCTTTACATCTTTCGATGTTGACGGTGATCGCTCCTCTTACTTTTGCCATTATTACAGTATTTTTTGGTTAAATTAATATTAGTCTCTGATGGTCTGTGAAGCATAATTTTGCTCTTTTCAAACTTCGAAGACAAATATAGAAAATTTTCTTCTATTTTTTCAACAAAAAAAGTATGTTTTTCAACATGAATTTATTCATTTTTTGCTTTTATATATATAATGTGTATTTTTTGCTATTTTTATCTTTCCCTCCATTGCACATTACCCCCATCGAAGTGCAATTACCACGCAGATTTCCTCACCGACACCCCTTGTTAAATTTTTATTAAATTCAATCCTGTTTCACTATCATATCCTGTTTTTTTGCTAATTTTGTTACCACTACGCAGGATCGTCTATGATCCGCTCATATTGTCTCAACACTTTACCTGCTTATGAAGAAGCATATTCTTGTGGTCGACGATGAGGAGACTCTCTGCGAGGCGTTGCGTTTCAACCTCGAGGCGGAGGGTTATGATGTCACCACTTCTCTGAGCGCCGAGGAGGTACTGACCCTCGATCTTTCGCAGTTCGACCTGGTGCTCCTCGACATAATGATGGGGGATATCTCCGGCACCCAGTTAGCGAAGATTATGAAGAATAATCCCAACACGGCGCGGATCCCCATCATCTTCTGCACTGCCAAGGATAGTGAGGATGATATGGTCGATGGTCTCGACCTCGGCGCCGATGATTATATCACCAAGCCCTACACGCTACGCAATGTCATAGCGCGTGTCAAGAGCGTGCTCCGTCGCGTGAATGATGGCCAACTACCCGACCTCCCTACGGGCGATAAGCCCATCACCTTCGAGGGGCTGTCGATCATCCCTTCGCGCAAACTATGCATTGTCGACGGCGTCGAAGTCAAAATGCCTCGCAAGGAGTTCGAGATCCTCTGCATGCTCCTCTCCGACCCGGGGCGCATCTTCAGCCGCGACGAACTGATCCACGCCATCTGGCCCGGCGAAGTTGTCGTCGTCGACCGTGTCATCGATGTCAATATCACCCGCATCCGACACAAGATCGGTAATTATGCCAAGTATATAAAATCTCGATCAGGTTACGGCTATGGCTTTATTCTCTAAGAAATGTGTGCCCTATTGGAGCCGCCTCTTCCTATGGCTGGTGGCTTATTCGCTGATTCTGGTCGGTTCGGTGGTGCTCTTCCAATATCACCGCGAGAAGCAGTTTAAGGCTGAAGAACTCAACGCCCGCCTCCAGCAGATCAATAGCGAAATCCTCGATGATATCGACGCCGGAATCCCGGTGGAGCAGAGTTGTAGCAATCATTCCGTCGGCGGGCTCCGCGTCAGCGTGATCAACAGCGCCGGCCGGGTGATCTACGATAATTCACTCGATAGTCTTCCTTCGGTCAACCATCAAAACCGCGAGGAGATAGCCCGCGCCATCGCCGTCGGCTCCGGTTATTCCGTGCGCCGACTTAGCCAGAGCACCGGCTCAAGTTATTTCTATTCCGCGCGCCGCGGCAAGAATGGCATCGTGGTACGCACCGCCATCCCCTATAGCGTGTCGCTCTCTTCGCTGCTCAAGGCTGACTATGGATTCCTCTGGGTGATCGGAGGCATCACGCTGATCATGTGCGTGCTCGGATATATCGCCACTCGCAAGATCGGACATCATATCTCGCGCCTTCGCGAATTTGCCGCCAATGCCGAACGTGGCGAACCGGTCTATGATGCCCGCCCGTTCAGCCACGATGAGTTGGGCGATATCTCCGCTCATATCGTGCGTCTGTATGCCTCGCTCCAACAGGCCATCGCCGAACGAGACCGCGAGCATCAAGCCACCCTCCGCGAGCAGGAGGATAAGGTACGCCTCAAAAAGCAACTCACCAATAATATCAACCATGAACTGAAGACTCCGGTGGCATCGATACGCGTGTGCCTCGAGACCCTGATGACTTATCCCAATCTCGAGGAGAGCAAGCGACAGGATTTTATGAAGCGTTGTCTTGCTAATTGCGACCGCCTCTCCAACCTGCTGAACGATGTGTCGACCATCACTCGCATCGACGAGGGTAGTCAAACCATCGAACGCCGACCGGTAGACCTCGCCAAGATCATCGCCACGGTGGTCGACGATATGACCCCATTGGCGCAAAACAAGGGGGTGACCATAGCCAATAACACTCACGGCGCAATGCCGCTCAACGGCAATGCCTCGCTATTGGAATCGGTGTTTGTCAACCTGATCAACAATGCCTTGAGTTATAGCGGAGGCAATCGCATCGAGATCGTCGGCGGCACTGACAGCGACGGCATGATCCGTCTCTCCTTCTCTGACAATGGCTGCGGGGTAGACCCCACGCACTTGCCCCATCTCTTCGAGCGCTTCTACCGCATCGACAAGGGTCGCTCCAGGGCTGCCGGTGGCACCGGACTCGGACTCTCTATCGTCAAAAACAGCATCCAAGTGCACCAAGGAGAAATCCATATCTCCAACCAACCCACCGGAGGTCTCCGCTTCGACATCCACCTACCCTCGCTGCAATAGCATTCTCTTGAAGACATCAGCATCGGTGGTTGATTTTCAAATCTTTTCAGGGCTACTTTGGGATTTTTTTTGCTAAATATCGCTTTTTTTCGTAAATTTGCAGTTTGAGGATAAGTGGGGTCTTTTGAATACCCTCTATCCGATAGATCTTTTTATCAGTTTGTCATATCTCCGGATACAAACAATCTTAACAATCAGCAAGTTTACGACTTATGTTCGATCGCGCTATATATGACACCGTAATCGCTGTGATGCTTATACTCGCAGTTGTGGTCTTCTTCGCCCTGCAGTATATCACTGCAGGCTATGGCATGATGTATAACAAGAAGTGGGGACTTACCCTCAACAACCGCCTGGGGTGGGTGCTGATGGAAGCCCCCTCTTTCATAGCCATGCTTCTCTTCTGGCTCCTGAGCGATCGTGCTGCCGAGACCTCACTCATCGTGATGGCACTCCTATATGAACTCCACTATTTCCAACGTTCTTTCATCTTCCCGATGCTGATCAGAGGGAAGGGTCGTATGCCCATCGCCATCATCGCCATGGGAGTGCTCTTCAACCTGGTCAACGTGTATATGATCGGCGGCTGGCTCTTCTATGTCAGCCCCGCAGATGCATATCCCACAGAATGGCTATACTCGCCGCAATTCATCGTCGGCATCATCATCTTCTTCGCCGGCATGCTGATCAATCTTCAGTCCGATCATATCATACGTCATCTCCGGCGCCCCGGTGACACACGCCACTACATCCCGCAAGGGGGAATGTATCGATATGTCACCTCCGCCAACTACTTGGGAGAACTCACCGAATGGGTCGGTTATGCCATTCTGACCTGGAGCCTCGGCGGTGTCGCCTTCGTGGTCTGGACTTTTGCCAACCTCGCGCCGCGTGCCAAGTCGATCCACTCTCGATATATCAGTGAATTCGGCGACCAATATCGCTCACTCAACCGGAAATATATCCTCCCTTATCTCTATTGACAAGATAAGGCAATTCTACTAAAGTTCAGACAATGAAACTATTTACCCCTGCCAAAATCGGACCCATCGAACTCCGCAACCGCACCATACGTTCGGCTGCATTCGAGGGTATGGGCAAAGATAACAACCCGACACAGATGCTCAAAGACTATCATGTCTCAGTGGCGCGTGGCGGGGTCGGTATGACCACTCTTGCATACGCAGGCATCTGCCGTTCGGCGCTCTCTTTTACCACTCAGTTATGGCTTCGCCCCGAGATAGTGCCGCAACTCCGCGACATCACCGACGCCATACATGCCGAGGGAGCCAAAGCCTCTATCCAATTAGGACACTGCGGCAATATGACCCACCGATCCACCACCGGCAGCATCCCTGTGGCGGCATCCTCCGGCTTCAATCTATACTCGCCTACCATCTGCCGCGGCCTTCGCAAGGATGAGATCAAGCAGATAGCCCGATATTTCGGCGACGCTGTCCGCACTGCCCGCGATGCCGGATTCGACTGCGTCGAGATCCACGCCGGACATGGCTATCTAATATCGCAATTCCTCTCGCCATATACCAACCATCGCCACGACGAATTCGGCGGCTCGCTCGAGAATCGTATGACTTTCATGAAGATGTGTCTCGAAGAGAGTCTCAACGCAGCCGGATCTGATATGGGTGTAATCGTCAAGACCAATATGCGCGATGGATTCAAGGGGGGGCTCGAGATCGACGATTGCCTCACTGTGGCTAAGGAGATCGAACGTGCCGGAGTCCATGGCATAGTCCTCTCCGGAGGCTTCGTGAGCAAGGCCCCTATGTATGTGATGCGCGGCGAAATGCCAATATACTCCATGACTCACTATATGAAACTCTGGTGGCTCAAATATGGGGTAAGACTCGTCGGCAAATACATGATACCCACAGAACCATTCAAACCGCTATACTTCCTCGATGATGCCCGACTCTTCCGCCGGGAGTTGAATCTCCCCCTGATATATGTCGGTGGAGTAGTGGATCGGCAGAGCGCTGACAAGGTGCTCGACGATGAGAACTTCGATTTCATACAGATGGGACGCGCCCTCCTGGCCGAACCCGATTTTGTCAACAAGATGAAAGAGGCCGGCGACCGAAATCATCACTGCGGATGCGAGCATGTCAACTATTGCATCGCCAGAATGTACTCTCGCGAGATGGCATGCCATAAACACTGTCCCAATCTTCCGCCACGCATCGTCAAGGAAATTGAAAAAATCAAACAGAGAAATGGCTAAAACCAAAGATAAACTTAGAGGTCGGATGGCAGTAGTGACCGGTGCCAGTAGCGGCATCGGTCTCTGCTTTTGTCGCACCTTGGCATCTATGGGGTGTGACTTGGTGATGATATCCAATCAGCAGGCGGAACTCGACGCCTACGCCGCCGAAATCGCCGAGACTGCCGGAGTCGCCACCTACCCCTTCTTCTGCGACCTGACCGCCTCTGATGCCGCCGAGCAGATCATCGGCTACTTGGATCAAAACCGACTTGACCCCGACTATCTGATCAATAATGCCGGCATCTTCTCTTTCAATCCGGTCACCGAGACGCCCCTCGGCAAGTTGCATTGCTTCATCGACCTGCATGTCACGGCTGTCACCATGCTGAGTCGTGCATTCGCCATCCGCTTCGCAGCTCGCGGTGGGGGTAGAATACTCAATATGTCGTCGATGTCTTGCTGGATGCCGATGCCCGGCATCGCCATGTACTCCTCGACCAAAGCCTATATCCGCGTATTCTCTCGTTCTCTTCATTATGAAATGCGCGACAGCGGCGTTTCTGTCACTGTGGCTTGCCCCGGCGGCATCGCCACCGACCTCTTCGGGCTCCCAAAGAACCTGCAACGACTCGCTGTGAACATCGGGGCTCTGCAAACTCCCGAGAAATTCGCTCGTAAAGCCATCGGCAAAATGCTCAAAGGCAAAAAGCAATATATCAATGGCTTTATCAATAGAATCGCGATCGTTTTTGTCGCCTCACTCCCCACATGCCTCCGCATGATCATCAAGCACAAGATGCTCGACAAGAACATCACTCGTCCATAATCAAACCCGGTAGACATTATGCCCAATCGTTTAGTAGAAATAATCGACCGACAAGCCGCCCGCATCGGAGAGCGCGAAGCCTACCGATTCTGTTGGCGCAAAGAGGGTGAGTGGCTCTCGACCTCTTGGAGCGAATTTGCTCTCCAGGTCAAAGTGGCAGCCAAGGCTCTCGCCACTTTCTCACTCGACCCCCAAGATAGAATTGCTATTTGCTCTCCCAATTCTCCTCAGATACTCATCACCGAGTTCGGCGCTTACCGCAATCGCCTCGCTTGCATCCCCATATATCCGAACAGCAGCCAGGCGCAATTCGATTTCATCGTCAAGGATGGCGGCGCTCGCTTCATCTTCGTAGGAGATTCTCATCAATATGCCTTGGCCTATCGCCACTGGAAGAGCAATCCCGATATCAAGAAAATCGTCATCTTCAAGAACGATGGCCTTCAACTCGAAGCCGATGACACGGTGTCCATCTTCTGGGATGACTTCGTAAGACTCGGCATGGATGCCCCGGCTGAGATTCAAACCCTTGTGGATCAGCACATCGACCAGTCTCGGGGCGAAGATATCGCCACCCTTATCTACACCTCCGGCACGACCGGACAGCCCAAGGGTGTGATGATCACTCACGACAATTATGATGCCGCCATACAGGCTCACCTCGATATGCTCCACACCATCAAGGATGACGATCTCTCCATGTCTTTCCTCCCTATGTGTCATATCTTAGAGAAGGCTTGGTGTTACTTCCTCATCTGTCGCGGCATCACCATCGCCGTGAATTATGACCCGCGTGTCATCACCGAGACCATACAGATGGTGCACCCCACTCTGATGTGTTGCGTGCCCCGATTCTGGGAGAAGGTTTATGCTGCCGTCAAAGAGAAACTCGAAGAGATGTCATGGATCCAACGTGCCATGGTGAGTCGGGCTCTGAAAGTCGGCAAGCGCCGCAATCTCAAATATCAGCGCCGTGGCATCAAAGCCCCATTCCTGCTCGAAAAGGAATATCAATTCTGGGATCATCGCCTCTTCTCTATCCTCAAGAAGGCTGTCGGAATACCCAATCCCAACTTCTATCCTACTGCCGGAGCGGCTATCTCCGACTCAATATGCGAGTTCTTCCACTCCATCGGCATTAACGTGCTCGTGGGCTATGGTCTCTCCGAGACCACTGCCACCGTCTCCTGCTTCCCATACGTCGACTATCAGATAGGCACTGTCGGTCGCCCTATCTCCTGCGTCGATGTGCGCATCGATGATAATGGCGAAATCCTGGTCAAGGGTCCGACCGTGACTCCCGGTTATTACAACAATCCCGAAGCCAATCGCCTGGCATTCACATCCGACGGTTATTTCCGCACCGGTGATGCAGGATACCTCACTGAGCAAGGGCATATCGTACTGACTGAGAGGGTGAAAGATTTGTTCAAAACCGCAAATGGGAAGTATGTAGCACCCCAGCAGATGGAGTCGCGCCTCGTCGAAAATAAATATATCGAAGAGGTGACCGTGATAGGCGACCGTCGCAAATTCGTTTCCGCCTTGGTGGTGCCATGCATGCCGCAACTATGTGAATGGGCTACATCTCAAGGCATCAACCCTAACGACCCCCATCTTCTCGACCGCGCCGAGACAGTCCGCTTCGTAATGAACGAGATCGAAAAATACCAGCAAGACCTCGCCGGATATGAGAGAATCAAACGCATCACGCTGCTCAATCGACCCTTCTCGCTCGAAGATGGAGAGATCACCAACACGCTCAAGGTGAAGCGTTCGGTAGTCGCCAAGCACTTCGCCGATCGCATCGAGCAAATGTATTCCGACAAATATATCCTTGCCAATGAGCGTTGAAAACCGGAGAAAATTTTGTAAATTTGCACCATGATAACAACCGACCAATTTAAGCAGATCGAAACGCGCGTATCCGACCTCAAGCGATACCTCGACATCGACAATAAGAAGATCGAAGTCGAAGAGGAGGAACTGCGCACACATGTGGCTGATTTCTGGGAGAATCGTGACAAAGCGGAGGCCCAGATGCGCAAGATTAAAGGAATCCATTTCTGGATCGATTCATATACCTCTGTCGAAAAGCAACTCGATGAGTTGCGTCTGGCGCTCGAATTCCTCAAGGATGAACTCGTGTCGGAGGAGGATGTAGACTCTCAGTATGAGACTCTGCTCAAAGAGGTGGAAGACCTCGAACTTCGCAATATGTTGCGTCGCGAAGAGGATAAACTTGGCGTCGTACTCAAGATCAACTCCGGCGCCGGAGGCACTGAGTCGCAAGACTGGGCATCGATGCTGATGCGTCTGTATCTTCGTTATGCCGAGCGCCATGGCTATAAGACCTCTATCGCCCAACTCGAAGATGGCGAGGAGGCCGGCATCAAGTCTGTCACCATTAATATCGAGGGGGACTATGCCTACGGATTCCTGAAGGCTGAAAATGGTGTGCACCGCTTGGTGCGTGTATCCCCCTACAACGCTCAGGGCAAGCGTATGACCTCCTTTGCTTCGGTGTTCGTAGCCCCTCTGGTCGATGACACCATCGAAATCCAGGTCGAGACTGCTCGCATATCGTGGGATACTTTCCGTTCGGGTGGTGCCGGCGGTCAGAACGTCAATAAGGTGGAATCGGGTGTTCGCCTCCGCTATCAGTTCAAAGACCCCTATACCGGCGAAGAGGAGGAGATCCTGATCGAGAACACCGAGACTCGCGATCAGCCCAAGAACAAGGAGAATGCCATGCGCCAACTCAAGTCTATCCTCTATGAGAAAGAATTGCAACATCGCATGGAGGAGCAGGCCAAGGTCGAGGCGGGCAAGAAGAAGATCGAATGGGGCAGCCAGATACGCAGTTATGTCTTCGACGATCGTCGCGTGAAGGATCATCGCACCAACTATCAGACTTCGGATGTGAATGGTGTGATGGATGGCAAGATCGACGAATTCATCAAGGCATACCTGATGGAGTTCGCCGACAGCCAAGAGTCATAATATCAAGCCAAGCAAAACAGTTTGAAAAAAAAACAACGGGTTGGGAATCATAGATTCTCGACCCGTTCGATTATCATCTTGGGAGTGATGCCTGCCAGGCAGTGGTAATCGCCGCGTTCGCATGGGCGATCGCCCACGGGCGAGCATGGGCGGCATGTCATGTCGAGTTGGACTACATCGCGAGTGCGCTGTCCCCAGCCCATATATCCGGCGTATGGATGCGTAGCGCCCCAGACGCTCACCGTCGGCAGACCGACGAGCGATGCCAAGTGCATGTTGGCGCTATCCATCGTCAGCATCCGGTCGCAATGACTCAGCAGGGATAATTGCGCCTCCAACGAGAGACGCTCGCCCGATACGTTTGCCACCCCGGGATAGCGGTGGGCTATCCGCTCGGCGATCTCCTCTTCGCTCTTGCCATAGCCGAAGAGGAACACACGATGCCCATCCTTGCCGGCAAAATGCTCGATCACTCGCTCCATCTGCTCGATGGGATACATCTTGCCCCGATAGCGCGCGAAGGGGGCTATCGCTATCCATGTCTCCCCTTCTCGCTTGGGTCTACTCACCTCGGCAAACAATCTCTCATCGCCTCGTTGTCCGGCTCCCCAGATCGTATCAAAATCATTGGCCAACGCGATCCCCGACTTGTAGAACACATCGCGATATCGCTCCGACATCGGCTTGAGTTGTACCAACACCTTGTTGACTCGTCGTGTCAACTCATTCAGAGCGCGTGTACCCTTGTTGATACACCCCACCTTCACGCCACACATGCGCATATAGAAACGCATCTTGCGACTCTCTCCTTCATCCTGCAAATCGATGAAATCGGTCACTTCATAGCGACCTATCAGTGCCCGAACCAAGCGCCACAACCCTGTGATGCCACGGTAATTATCAAAATTTACACTCGACACAGTGAGATTTGCAGGCCGATTTACAAAAATCCCTGCCGCATGATGATGTGTCAGAAAGTAAAACGACACTCCCGGATTGGCATAACATGCGTCATAGACCGACGGCAATGCCATAGCCACATCTCCTAATTGCGAAAACCGCGCTATCAACACCGCGCGACGCTCTTTTATCTTCCCCATATTTTCTGTCCGGTTATGTTTTTCTCTGAATGATTGGATTAGAGCGCACTCTATGCTATCAGGGTGGCAGGAACACGCTCTTATTATGTGCAAATTTACAAACAAAAAAATATAATTCGGGAGTCTTAACAAAAAAAATGTTAACATTGGGGCTTTATAGCAAAATTTGACCCCATTTTAGGTTCTTAATCCGACAAAAAATCGTTATCTTTACGAAAAATTTGCTTTTATGGATAAGAAGGTTCAAATTTATTGCCGCAACACAAGTTCCTACATCGACATCGATGGCGGAACTTCACTTATGCAAATAGCCGACGGTCTTAATCTTGGTCTAAACTATGACCCGATCTGCGCATTGGTCAATAACAAGCCGGAGCACCTCGGTTTCAACGTCTATACCCCCAAGCAGGTGGAGTTCGTCGACCTCACCTCCTCGGAGGGTAAAACCACCTACACCCGCACTCTCTGCATGCTCCTATATCGCGCATTGAATTATATCGACCCATCGCTCTCCATCAGATATGAACATTCGATATCTCACGGCATATTCTGTCGTATCTTCGATAAGGCAGGCAATATCATCTCCATATCCGACTCGCTGGTGGAGCAAATCAAACAGAATATCTCCGATCTTATAGCCAAAGATCTTCCCCTCCTTCGCTACGAGAAACTCACTGCCGATGTGATCGAAATCTTCCGCCGCCAGCGCCTCGACGACAAAGTGAAACTTCTTGAAAGTGTTTCCACACTCTATACCTCCTACTATACTCTCGATGGGCTTGCCGATTCATTCTACGGCCCGTTGGCCCCTTCGACACGATATATCCAAGCATTCGACTTGGTGGCTTGGCACGATGGCCTCCTGCTCCTCGGTGCCGACAGCCTGAATCCCTCGCTCCCGGCTCAACCCGAGAAGCAGGCGAAGATGTATGATGCTTTCACCCAGTATCTCAAATTCAACAGCATCATCGGTGTCTCTTACGTCGGCGAACTCAACAACGCTATCGCCAATCGGCGCGCCGCCGACCTGATCAATGTGGCGGAGGCTCTCCACAATAAGCAACTCGGTCGCATCTCCGACCAAATCATGGAGCAGGGAGCCTCCCTGATTTTCATCGCCGGCCCTTCTTCTTCGGGCAAAACCACCACCGCCAAGCGTCTCGCCATACAACTCATGACCAATCTGATGGTGCCTAAACTCATCTCGCTCGACGATTATTTCGTCAATCGTAAGAATACCCCTCTCGACGAAAATGGCGATTACGACTATGAGTCGATCTATGCGCTCGACCTCGACCTCTTCCACTCCGATATGCAGAAACTCCTCCGCGGAGAGGAGATCAACCTCCCTACCTATAGTTTCGAATTGGGTGAACGTGTGGAAAAGGAGCGCCCTCTACGCCTCAACAAGAATGATGTGCTCATCATCGAGGGTATTCATGGTCTCAACCCCATACTGAGCGAAGGGCTTCCTGCCGACCGCATCTTCAAGATGTATGTCTCGGCGCTGACCACTCTCCATATCGACAATCACAACTGGATCTCCACTTCCGACAATCGACTCTTGCGTCGCATCGTGCGCGACAATAAATATCGCCACACCTCTCCCCAGGACACAATACGCCGTTGGCCCAGTGTCCGCCGTGGCGAAGAGCGTTGGATCTTCCCCTTTCAGGAGAATGCCGACGCCACTTTCAATTCGTCGCTCCTCTTCGAACTCGGGGTGATGAAACGATATGCTCTCCCGCTGCTCGAGAATGTGCCTCACAACATCCCCGAGTATGCCACGGCTTACCGCTTGCGACGACTCCTTAATTGCTTCTGCGATATCCCCGAAGCTCAAGTGCCATCAACTTCGCTCCTGCGTGAGTTCCTCGGTGGTTCTTCTTTCCATTATTAATCTCTACGTCTAATTTTGCACCTCGCTCCCCAATCTCGTTATGAAGGATTTTTCTCGCGAAGATATCGACCGCTACATCGACCTTATCGAACAGGGTAATGTCGATGCCCTCCTTCCCGAAATCGACGAACTACACCCCGCCGATATTGCCGAACTTTTCCAAGACCTTAACCTCCATCAGGCTGAATGGCTCTTCGAACTTATCCCCGATAAGGAGAAGAAGGCTGACGTCTTGATGGAACTCGATGAGGAGGATCGTAAGAAACTGCTCGAAGGGATGGACTCCGAGCAAATCGGTCATTTCATCGACCTGCTCGACACCGACGACGCTGTCGACCTGATCCAGGAACTCGATGAAGAAGACCGCGAGGAGGTGATCCAAAGCATCGAGGATGTGGAGCAAGCCGGCGATATCGTCGACCTCCTTCAATATGACGAGGACACCGCCGGCGGTCTGATGGGCACGGAACTTATCTCGGTCAATGAGAATCTGTCCATGCCCGACTGTCTGCGCGAGATGCGCCATCAGGCCGAAGATCTCGACGATATCTATAATGTCTATGTCATCGATGACGATCAGCGCCTCAAGGGTGTACTCCCCCTCAAGAAGATGATCACCCACCCCTCGGTGTCGAAGATCAAGCATGTCATGGAAACCGACCCGGTGGCTATCAAGGTCGATACCCCTATCGAAGATTTAGCCATCGACTTCGAAAAGTATAATCTCGTGGCTATGCCGGTGATCGACTCTATCGGGCGGCTCGTCGGGCAGATCACCGTCGACGACGTCATGGACCAGATCCGTGAGCACTCCGAACGCGACTATCAGCTCGCCTCCGGTATCTCCTCCGATATCGATGCCGATGACTCGATCTTCGCGCAGACCAAGGCTCGTCTCCCTTGGCTCTTGATAGGAATTATCGGTGGTATTATCAATTCGCTGATACTCGGTGGTTTCGAAAGCCAGATCGCAGCTGTCACAGCCCTGGCATTCTTTATCCCTCTGATCGGCGGCACCGGCGGTAACGTCGGCGTGCAGGCTTCTGCCATCGTGGTCCAGGGTCTCGCCAACGGACGTCTCGAACTCTCCGATTTCTGGAACCAAATATGGCGAGGACTCCTCATCTCGCTACTCAACGCGCTGGTCATCTCCGGAGTCGTCTTCCTATATATCACCATCACATCTCCGGGACAGTATGCTCTGGTCTGGGCTGTATCGACATCCCTTTTCGCCGTCGTAATCTTCGCTACAGTCTTCGGCACACTCGTGCCTCTGACTCTCGAAAAACTGAATATCAACCCCGCCCTCGCCACCGGACCCTTCATCCAGATCACCAACGATGTGGTCGGCCTCCTCATCTATGTCGGCATGTCGATATGGATGCTCCATATCTTCCCGATATCATAATTGTCCAACCATCTCTCTATTATCAAAAATCTCATCCCTATCGCCGGACTCTCTCCGGCACTATATTTAATTTATGAGCAAACCGGTCGAAACACCTCTAATGGCGCAATATGTCGAGATGAAAAAGAAACATCCCGACGCTATCCTCCTATTCCGTGTGGGCGATTTCTATGAGACTTTCTCCGAAGATGCCATCGCCGCCTCCAAGATCCTGGGGATCACTCTGACACGCCGCGCCAATGGCAAGGCTGCATACGTCGAACTGGCAGGATTCCCTCACCATGCTCTCGACACTTACCTCCCACGTCTGGTCAGAGCCGGTCGGCGCGTGGCTATATGCGAGCAACTGGAGGATCCGAAACTCACCAAAAAATTAGTGAAGCGTGGCATCACCGAACTTATCACTCCCGGTGTCAACCTCAACGATAATTCCCTCTCGGCGAAAGAAAATAATTTCCTCGCCGCCATCCATGTCAATCATCAGTCGGTCGGTGTCGCTTTCCTCGATATCTCCACCGGTGAGTTCCTCTGCTCGCAAGGCTCGGTAGAGGATATCGACAAACTCCTCTGCAACATCAAGCCCAAGGAGTTGCTCCGCATCAATGGCTTGCGCCAGTGGTGTGACGATAATATCCACCACCGCTGCGCTACTTTCGACCTCGATGATTGGATCTTCACCTCCGATGCCGCCGAAGTGCGTCTCTCTTCTCAATTCGGCACAAATAGTCTGAAGGGCTTCGGTGTGGATCGACTCCCCGATGCCGTGATTGCCGCCGGGGCTGTGCTCCATTATCTCGATATCACCCATCACACCGACTTGCGTCATATCACCGGTTTGGGACGTATCGACTCGACCCGATTCGTGGCTCTCGACCCATTTACGGTGCGCAACCTCGAACTGGTGGCACCCCTCTCTCCCGACGGCCTCTCGCTCTTCGATGTGCTCAATCACACCTCCACCCCTATGGGAGCAAGACGTCTCCATAATTGGATCCTATTCCCGCTGCTCGACCTCAAGGAGATAGCCCGACGTCACGACATCGTCGATTACCTCTTCAAAGACCCCGACACACGCTGCCGTGCCCTCGATGCCCTGCAACGTGTCGGCGACTTGCTCCGACTTATCACCAAGGTGGGGGCTCTGCGCATCTCTCCTCGCGATTGTGTCGCCCTGCGCACTTCGCTCGCCGCCACTACTTCGCTCGCCGCTATCTTGCGCCAATCCAACTCCGAGCCTCTACATGAAATCGCCGAGAAGATGGCTGACTGCTCTTCGATCATCTCTACTCTCGAAAAGACCCTCCTCCCCGATGCCCCCGCCGTTCTCGGACGTGGCGCCGCTATCGCCCCGGGGGTCAACGACCAACTCGACGAACTCCGTGCCCTCCACGCCAATAGCCGCCAAACTCTCCTCGATATGCAGACTCGCGAGTCGGAACGTACCGGCATCCCTTCTCTCAAGATTGGGTTCAACAATGTCTTCGGCTATTATATCGAAATACGAAATACCCACAAGGATAAGGTCCCAACTGAATGGATCAGAAAGCAAACCCTGGTCAGCGCCGAAAGATATATCACTCCCGAACTCAAAGAGTATGAGGAGAAAATCGTCAACGCCGAGGAGAATATCAATAAGATAGAATCGGAAATCTTCGCCTCCCTGGTCGACGGTTTGATGAGACTGATACCCGATATGCAGAGCCATGCCTCCGCCACCGAATATATCGACTGTCTATTGTCTTTCGCCGATGTGGCTGATTGCAACCATTACGTACGTCCGGTGGTCGATGACTCTTTGGTCACCGATATCTGCGAGGGGCGTCACCCGGTGATCGAACGTCGTCTCCCCGCCGGCGAACCTTATATCTCCAATTCGCTCACACTCGACTGCGATAAGACTCAGATCATGATGATCACCGGCCCAAATATGTCGGGTAAGTCTGCCCTCTTACGTCAGACCGCTCTCATCACACTGATGGCACAGATCGGATCGTTCGTGCCGGCACAAAGTGCCCGCATAGGCTATGTCGACAAGATTTTTACTCGCGTCGGCGCTTCCGACAATATCTCCTCGGGCGAGTCTACTTTCATGATCGAGATGAATGAGGCTGCCGCCATCCTCAACAATATGAGTCCCCGTTCGCTCATCCTCTTCGATGAGTTGGGTCGTGGCACTTCCACCTACGATGGCATCTCGATAGCCTGGGCGATCGTGGAGCATATCCATGAAAATGCCATCGCCCACCCTCGAACCCTCTTCGCCACTCATTATCACGAACTTAACGAAATGGCAGCCTCTTTCCACAGGATCGTCAATTTCAATGTCTCAGTCCGCGAGATCAATGGCAAAGTCGTGTTCATGCGTAAACTCGAACCGGGAGGATCGGAACATAGTTTCGGTATCCATGTGGCGCGACTTGCCGGCATGCCCCCATCGATCGTGAGACGTGCCGACCAAGTGCTCAAACGCCTCGAACAGGCCTCCGAAAGCAGTTCCCAAAAGCCGGCTCTCGCCGACCTCGGAAAGGCTCGCGATGGCTACCAACTCTCCCTCTTCCAACTCGATGACCCTCTCCTATCTCAAATCAGAGACTGCCTCTTGGGACTCAATATCGACAACCTAACTCCCATCCAGGCACTCACCACTCTTCATGACCTGCAAGGGCTCTTGACAGGCAAGAATCAATAAGAGCGCGTTCCTTAAATTTTTATCCATCTATGAAAGATCAAACCGTATTATTTCATTCCACGATTTTCGGCCCCGTTCATTCTCGCCGCCTCGGCGTGTCGTTGGGGGTAAATCTTATGCCTAATGATGGCAAAATATGCTCGTTCGATTGCCTCTATTGCGAAGCCGGATATAACGCCCAGGGGGTCGGTACCACCGGATTGCCTACCATCGAGCAGGTGTCGGCCGATCTCAAAGCCACTCTCCAAAAAATGCATGGCGCCGGCGAGCATCTCGATGTCATCACTTTCTCCGGCAATGGCGAACCAACCCTCCATCCTCACTTCCCGGAGATCATCGATGAGGTGATACGCCTGCGAGATGCTTATTTCGCCGAGGCCAAAATATCCGTGCTCTCCAATTCGACTCGCATCTTCGACGACCGTGTGGCTGATGCCCTGGATCGCGTCGACAATAATATCCTCAAACTCGACTCCGCCATCGAAGACACGATGCGTCTGATCGACCGCCCCAACGACCCGAATTTCACCGTGGAGCGTGTCGTGGAGCGACTCCGCCGTTTCGAAGGTACTGCCATCATCCAGACCATGATGTTGCGCGGCGAACATGAGGGCACTCCGGTCGATAACACCACGCCCGAGGAGATCGAGGCTCTGATCGAGGCTTACCTCTCCATACGCCCTCGCGAAGTGATGCTCTATAGTATCGACCGTTCCACCCCCGAAGAGAACCTGATCAGGGTGGAACGCCCCGAACTCGAGCAAATCGCCGCCCGCATCTCTGCCGCCGGTGTCACAATCCAACCCTTCTCCTGATCTTTAAAGCGCATTCCTTAAAACATCCCTCTTTTCTCCCGACATTTATCTGATATGGCTATCAATCCACCACTTCTGCATCCCGGCGACCATATCGCCATCATCTCTCCCGCCACCATCGTCAATCCCGATTATATAGATGGCGCCTGCCGACATCTCCGTCGTGAGGGGTTCGTGCCGGTGGTGATGCCACATGCCAAGGGGGATGCTTGCGGTTCTTACGCCGCCTCCGACGCCGATCGTCTTTCCGACCTCATTGAGGCATATCGACGCCCCGAAATCAAGGCTATCCTCTGCGCTCGCGGCGGATATGGTTGCAACCATCTCTTGCCCCGCATCCCGTTTGAACTCTTGCGAGATAACCCCAAATGGCTCATCGGTTTCAGCGATATCTCCGCCCTGCATGCCCTCTCCCTGCGTGCCGGACTCATGTCGCTACATGCCCCGATGGCTAAGCACCTCACCCTCCTCCCCGACGACCATTACACCACCCAAGCCCTCTTCGATATCCTCCGAAAGGGTCTCCCTCATACATATACCATCCCCTCGTCGCCACTCTCGAAGCCCGGCACAGCACAAGGCATACTCGTAGGGGGAAATCTCGCCGTAATCAACGGACTGGCTGCCACCCCCTTCGACCCTTTGGCTCCCGATGCCGCCGACAATATAATCCCCGGCAAAGACACACCGGTGATTCTACTCATAGAGGATATCTCTGAGGCTATATATGCCGTGGAACGTATGCTCATAAGACTTATCCTCAGCGGCACCATCTTTCGCATCAAAGGGCTGATAATCGGCCAATTCACCGAATATCGCCCTGACCTCAACTTCACCGACATGGAGAGCATGATCTCTCGGCTCCTCGCCGACTTCGCTCCCGACCTCAAAATCCCGATAGCCTACCAATTCCCCGTAGGTCATGTCGACGAAAACCTCCCCATACCCCTCGGCTCTATGGCAACCCTCGCCATCACCCCCACCACCACAACCCTCACCATGCAATACCCCCAATAATATAGAACGCACTCTAATACAATTTTTTGTGGGTTTTTGCGTTATTATGTTGAGTTAATTGTACTCTTTTTTGTCAACTTATCAGAATATTATATAATGACAACCAAATCTGCTTTCCTGCATATTCTCACACTCTGTGTGGCAATCTGTTCGGTCTTCTCGGTTCAGGCTTCTCGCAAGTTGGATGGTCTTGATCCTGCATGGACTCTCTATACGGCATACGATAATCTGCCTCGCAAGATCTTCGACACTCCTGATGCTACATATTTCTTCGTGCATCAGCATATCTATAATACTACATCATATAGTCAGTATTACGCGAATCCGTCGGGGGGAATCTTCCGTTATGATAAGAACAATCCGGCTGCCGGCATCGTCGATATGGCTCTTACCACCCCCTTCTCGGGCTTCGATATGCGCATAGTGGCTGTCGACCCGACCGGCGATGTTCTGGCTGTGGGTTATATGGATGGTGGTGTCGATGTGATCAAGGCCGGCAAGGTGACTTATTTCGATGATATCAAGAATATTATCAACCCCGGCGGCTCTAAGATCAGCGGCTTGACTATCGATCCCGCCACAGGCGATGTGTTCGTATCGACCGAATGTGGATTTATGCAGATCGATGGCAATTCGCTGCAAGTGAAAAGAAATATCGATCTGGGCAAGAAGGTGAGCGATGTTTGCAGCGTGGGAGATCGCCTTGTTGCCATCATCAACGGTTCGCTCTACACAGCCCCTATCGATGCCAACATCACCGGCTTCGGATCTTTCGCTACAATGTCGACAACCGCATCCACCGACCAAATACGCCTTATGCCCTTGGGGGCCAACGATTTTGCCACCCTCAACGCCAGCGGAGTCATTTATACCGTAAGTTATCGCGACGATAAGTGGACAGCCACCAAAAAGATAAGCGACTCCGGACTTCTCCGCGCCGCCAATCTTTCAGTGGTGGATCGCCTTGAGCATACTCTTTCTGCCACGGCTACAGGCTATTATCTCGCCACCACCTCCAAAGCATATTTTATCAATCGCCCCGCTGACGCCACGTCGCTTCCGACCGTCACTACCATTTCACTGCCGGGAGGAGTTTCACAGTTCTCGGCATCTTACGATGGGGTAAATTTCTGGTTTAACACCGAACGTGGACGTTTCCACACCAACACCTATAGCAATAGCACCTGGTCGGGACTCTCCGCCGGCATGCGCCCACAATGCCCCTTGACAGCGATGGATGTCGAGTTCCAATATTCTCCGGAATATGGTCTTGTGACTGTCAATAAAAATCCAATGATGAAATGTGGCAATATCAGCAAGGTCCAACCATTGCTTATATCCTCTTATAAGAACGGCGTATGGAACAATCTTGCACCATCCTACTATATTCCCAAGAAAGCAGAAACCGACAATACGGCACTTACCACCTTTGTCAATACCCGTCAGCAATTTCCCATTGCTGACCCGATGGGCTACGCCATCGACCCGTCGATGCCCTCGGTGATCCACGCAAGTTCGGCATGGACCGGAATTGCATCAGTTTATCTCGACGACCCCTCTCACAACCCAATCTTAATGCGATCGGCCGACGAACATACATTAGATGCTTTCGACCCGTATTACCTGCTTGATGCTCAGAATTGGGCCACTTTCAATCCTACCTATACCGTCGGTTTTGATGACGACAACAATCTCTGGTTCTATGTATCTACAGCATGTGCCGCAGCCAATAATACCACCGATATATTGCTCTACTGCTGGCCCGAGGAGGAGCGTCTTAAAGTGCTCCAAAACGGGAAGATTGATGGCGACCCCGGGGTCAAAAAATTGGTCAAAACTTCCGATCTTGATCCCGCTTTCTGGGTAAATGGATTGGCTCCTCGTCATCCCAACAATAAAAATATGCTTGTGCTCAATTGCCAAGGTGTTGACGATACAGGCAATTGCATCCGCATATATCGCCATCAAGGCACCATCGATGACACTTCCGACGATGAGGAAACCCGTATTTATTATTTTACCTACGATGGCAGAACTCCGAAGAAGTTTGCCAAAGCATATTCTATGAAGGAGAATCCCTTCACCGGCGAGGTGCTCGTATGCTCACTCTTCGACACCTTTATCTTCAATCCCAACGATCCTGTGGTCAATGGCGCTATCAAGGCCCGCAGTTTGTCACACTCCATAGAGGGTGTATCTTCGGATATCATTCCATACGTTCTCGCCAATGATATTTGTGTCGATGAGTATGGCAGAATATGGGTAGCCACATCGAATTTTGGCGTGATCGGTATTAGCCCCGATGGCTCTGAACTTGTGGCTCACTACAATAATCAGAACTCTCCCCTCCCCTCCAATTCAGTGATAGGCATCGGTTGGAATCCCGACACAAAGTCGCTTTTTATGTCGACAGAATGTGGCCTGGCTGAAGTCAAGGTCGATGCTCCTGTTGACACTCCCGACCTCAACGACACTGAGACTCCCTTCGTGAGCCCCACCACCGTTACCGCCAATTTCAGTGGCACGGTGACTTTCCATAATATCCCGGATGGAACCCTGCTCCGCGTACGTGATGCTCGTCAAAACACTATCCGCATTTTGCCGGCTGCCAAATGCCGCTCTGCTTTCTGGGATCTCCTCGATGCCGACGGCAAGATGGTGCCCACCGGTCTTTATACCATCTCCGACGCCGCCAATGCAGATAGTTTCAAACCTTTCGTGATTCCCGTAAGCAGATAAATCGCACACCCTCTGCCTTGGAGGAGTGAATACTCATCATTCCCTATCGCCATGATCACCGCATCGATAGTAACCCATCACACCGATCCGACCGAGTTGGATCGGTGTGCTTCGTTAGTGCTCCGATCGCCCGAAGTGGCTCACCTATATATCATCGATAATAGTCGCGATCTCTCTCTGCGTGACATGGTGGAGAAGATCGCAAATCGCATCAGAGAGTCTGCTCGCGCTGATGAGGCTGCCGACCGGATCTCTTATACTCATGTCGAAAATCGTGGGTATGGAGCCGGCCATAATGTGGCTATCCGGCAGTCGATGGAGTCGGGGGCTGAGGCTCACCTGGTGCTGAATGCCGACACATGGTGGGAAGAAGATGTCATCACCCGCATGGTAAGATATATGCGCGCCAACCCCGATGTGGGGATGATGATGCCCAAGGTATATTATCCCGATGGAGATCTTCAACTCACTGTTCGCTGTCTCCCTACACCGGTCGATCTTTTCGCCAAGCGCTTCCTCCCCAAGTCGCTGATACGGCGTCGCATGGATCGCTACCTGCTGGTGCGCGCCAACCATGACCGCATTATCAACTCACCCTATCTCTTAGGGTCGTTCCTGCTGTTACGCCGAGAGGCTTTGGAGACTGTCGGTATATTCGACGAGCGATTCTTTATGTATCCTGAAGATATCGATATGACGCGCCGCGTCCATCGGCATTACCGCACCATCCTCTATCCCGAAGTAAGCATCATCCACCATCATGCCGCCGCATCTCGCCGAAATATCAAGATGCTCCGTATCCATATCGCCAATATGTGTCGTTATTTCTGCAAATGGGGATGGATTTTCGACTCCGAGCGCCGCGCCATGAATCGCCAACTCCTCGACAACCTGCCCATGCTCCCCGCCGACACCCCGACTCCCCCCTCACGAGGTTAAGAACGCGTTATATGGTCACATCCTAAGACAAAACATTCGTTACATATAACTATAAAGCGAGAGAGGCGAATCTCATCGATCGGCCTCTCCCATCAAATCAAAATTAGGTTGAATCAAATCGTCATATTCACATAGAATAAAACAACTTTTCTGAATCCATCATGACATAAAGTCATATCCGCATTATTAATTAATCAATCATTCAATTTAAATATCCTTTTATATTTCGTATGAGCCCGGAGGCTTCGATCCATTCACAATCTATTGCCTGGTTATATCATTTTTGTTATTCAATTATTCTTCCTTCCTTACCTATATCAAATATTCTGTTTATCCTTCTTTTTATTATGATTGCTATCGATTTTTTTATTTACGGTTGCAAATGTAAACAATATTTTTAAATTCACAAACTTTTTGCTAATAGAAATGTTATTTTTCTTTACGATTTTTATTTCAATTATATTATAAATATAAATTTATGTTACACAACAATGTTTTAGATGCAACTAATATAATTATTTCGCGAAAAATATCATTTTTGCCAATAAACTATCTCCTCTTATCCAAGTCAAATTATTTGGAAGATTATTTTCCAAATTATCATTGATGATGAGATATTCTATTCATTATATATCCGGGAGGGGACGATCTCTGTCTTGTCTCTTGATTTTGCTCCTGCTTTGCAGTTCGATCCGTGCGGATAGGTATAGTGATTACATCGATCAGTATGCACACTTGGCTGTGGAGCAGGAGAAGAAGTATGGCATACCGGCATCGATCACTCTGGCGCAAGGGCTGCTCGAATCGGGCGCCGGCACTTCCTCCTTGGCGCGTCGCGGCAACAATCATTTCGGAATCAAGTGTCACAAGGGGTGGGAGGGGGATACTCTGCTACGCTCTGACGACGCTCCCGATGAGTGCTTCCGAGCATACCCCAAGGTGGAGGATTCTTACGAAGATCATTCCCGATTCCTGCTTCGCCCCAGGTATCAGCCTCTATTCGCCCTGGATCGCCATGACTACACGGCGTGGGCTAAGACTCTGAGGCAGTGTGGTTATGCCACCGACCCCAATTATGCCGCTCGGCTCGTGTCGATCATCGAGCGTTATTCTCTATATAATTATGGGCTCGATGATAATGAACGCGCCGAGCAGAACGCCCTCTTCATCCAGAGCACTCTCTTGGCTTCACACAAGGTGAGACGATCTTTCGGGTTGTATTATGTAATAGCCAATCCGGGCGACACCTACGGCTCGATAGCCAAGGAACTGAATATGGATAAGCGCAAACTTATGGAATATAACGATGCTCTTCTTGATATGGAGATCCGCCCATGGGAGGAGGTATATCTTCAAGAGAAGAGAGATAAGGCAGCCGACGGTGACCCCGGCAGGGTGGTGATCGGCGAGGAGGAATCTATCCACGCCATCTCCCAGAGATTTGCCATAAAGATGAGATCTCTACATGCCCTCAACCCCAAAGCTAAGGATCAACCCGGAACTCGTCTGAAACTGAAATGAGGCTGAAATCTTTACTTAAATAAGCCTGAAACGCCCATGAATTGTCCTCTTTTGCTCAAAAAATAGCATCGGTTTGTTCTTAATGGAAAAATGTTTCCGCTTTATGAAATATTTTTTATAAATTTGTAGGCATGAATTTCAAGGAATTTTATAACCCCAAGCATGTGTATGAGGGTTATTTCGAAACCTACTTCATACGCCCCTTCTTCCACCGCTATGTAAATTTCAGTGGAAAGGAGTCGGCACGTAGTTGCCTATTGTCGTTAGCATCATGGATGGTGGTCACATTAGGCATAGTCGGCATCATGATGGGCATGGTCGGTCTGGTGGGGCCGGAGGCGGGAGCATCCGCTCTTCGCACAGTATGCATCGCTTGGGGCATCCTCTCGGTGGTGCCAATCATTTCGCTGGTGGTCCGAACCATCAATGGCTCTCCCGATAAGCCTGACTCGCCTCGCCTGCTCGGCATCGACACAATGCTCGCCGTGAGCTGCATCCTATTCTTCGTCACCGGCATATTGATGATGACCACAACTCTCCACTCCGGAGTGCTCAACCCCAATGCCGGACTCGTGGATGATACCATCAATCCAATCCTGGATGAAGAGAAAGTAATAGAAGAGCCGATCTTCACCTACCAAGATGAAAACCCGACCGAAGTAGTAGAAGACACCTCGGTGAGCCAAGAAGATCCCGACTATGTCGATCCTAACGAAAGCTACGATCCGACGATTGAAACTCCCGACGAAGAGAGTCAAATCATCAGCGACTCCTTATAACGCACTTTTAAGCCAAGCATCTACATAGTCCCCTCCGAAGAGTTAGACGCGCGAAAGTACATATAAAAACATCGACTTTCGCAATATATTTCATCTTAAAAACATTGCAAAGGTAAGCATTTTTTGTTTACCTTTGCAATAAATAAACCGAATATAAGTTTGGTTGCCCATGTCTACATGTTAGTAGTACAAAAAAATTGTGGAATGCCCTCTATAGTTTGCGGGCTCCGTCGGAGATGACTACGGGGTAGATTTGGGGCTTGTGGCCGTAGCGGGCGTTGAAGCGCTCGGTGGCTGTGGCTGTGAATCTTTCGGTCAGGTCTTTGCGCACCAGGTTGATGGTGCAACCGCCGAAGCCACCTCCCATGATGCGCGAGCCGGTGACGCCACATTCCTTGGCTACGTCGTTGAGAAAGTCCAATTCTTCGCAACTTACTTCATAGTCTTTCGACAATCCCTGATGAGTCTCATACATCTTCTTGCCGACAGTCTCGTAGTCGTCACGATTCAGTGCTTCGCACACGGCGAGCACACGCTCCTTCTCTTCGATCACGAACTTGGCTCTTGAATAGTCTTCAGCCGAAATCTCATCGCGAATAGCCTCCAATTTCTCCATGTCGGCATCGCGAAGTGTCTCTATACCGAGACGCGCTGCTACCCGCTCACACGACTGACGACGCTTGTTGTAGGGTGAGTCGGCAAGTTCATGCTTCACTCGCGAATCGATGAGCACCAACTCATATTCTTCAGGCGCAAAGGGGAAATACTCGAACTCCATCGAGCGGCAATCGAGGCGCATCAACTTGCCCTTCTGACCCATAACGCTGGCAAATTGGTCCATTATGCCACAATTCACGCCGCAATAGTTATGCTCGGTCGACTGCCCGATGCGTGCCAACTCGAACTTGTCGATACGATTCTCGTTGTAGAGATCATTGAGAGCGTATGCGAAACAAGACTCCAAGGCTGCCGACGACGACAAGCCGGCACCCAAGGGCACATTGCCGGCAAAGACGGCGTTAAAGCCCTTCACCACGCCGCCTCGTTTCTGCACTTCGCGGCATACGCCGAAGATATAGCGTGCCCACGACTGTGTGGGGGCATCCTCCTCACGCAGACCGAAACTTACCTCCTCATCGATGTCGATCGAGAAGACATTCACGCGGTCGCTATCATTGGGGGCTATGGCTGCCATAATAGCCTTATCGATGGCTCCGGGGAATACGAAACCTCCATTATAATCGGTGTGCTCACCGATCAAGTTAATGCGCCCGGCAGAGGCATAAAGCACCGGAGACTCTGAAAATCGCTTCCCGAATTCGCTTAATATTTGTTCTTTCATTATATGGTTTTTAAAGTTTTCCGAAAAAAATGACCTAAAAACAATCTTTTTTACCTAAAGAAAAATATACTCTGAGAAACTTAAAAATAATAGAATAGGATGAACCTATAAGAGAATTGTATTATTGAACCTGAATAGAAACTGTTGCAGATTTTACACCCTTGGCTGATACGGTCAAGGTGAGCGTGCCGGGAGTCGAACCGCTTCTGACGATAGCCGTAGCGGCACCACTGAAGAGGTCCATTTCGGGTCGGCCGAAGGGTAGGAGACAGGTCGGATCGCCATTGGCAGTAGCCTCAAACATTCCGGCACCCTTAACGCTATACTTGACGCGTCGCGAATCTGTAGGGAGGATATTGCCATCTTTGTCAGCCACCTGCACCGTGATATAAGCCAGGTCATCGCCGTTGGCGGCGAGGGTGGTACGATTGGCACTCAACACTATGTGATGAGCCTTGCCTGCTGTGCGGATGCTCTTGCGAGCCGCCTCATTGCCCTGCTCATCGTATGCCACCACCATCACCTCTCCCGGCTCGTAGCGGGTCTCATTCCACATCAAGCGATAGCGGGTCTGAAGTGTCGAGTCATTCTTCTCCCTCATTCCTTGGCTCTTGCCATTGATGAAGAGTTCTGCCTTCGGATAGGAGGTATAGACGAACACCGGTGTGATCTCACCCTCGCGTCCATCCCAATTCCAGTGAGGAAGGATATGTAGAGTGGGGGAGTGGGTGTTCCATTGCGAACGATAGAGGTAGAAGCGATCCTTGGGAAGAGAGGCAAGGTCGATGATGCCGAACAGCGAACTGTGGTTGGGCCATGCATCCGTGTCGTAGGGGGATGGCTCTCCCAGGTAATCGAAGCCGGTCCATACGAACTGTCCCAACACCCAAGGCTTCTCATCCATCATAAAATCGATGTCGGGAGTGTTCGACCAGGAGCAAGTCTCATTGTCATAACTCGACGACTGATGGTCGGCATGAAGCACCTCATTATGCTCCTTCTCGAACGACACCGGGAAATGATATACACCACGCGACGACACCGTAGACGCCGACTCCGAACCGATCAGCATCTTCTGTGGCATCTTGGCGTAGATCTCCTCATAATATTGCGGTTTATAATTGAATGAAGGGATATCGAGCGAAGCGGCGAAGCCATTATCCAGCACCGACCCGATCTGATCCATGCCGCAAGTCACCGGACGAGTGCCATCCAGACTCTTCACCAAGTCTTGAAGCATAGTGAGTTCGGCGACGCCACCCTCACCCCATTGACTCGGCACCTCATTGCCGATCGACCACATCACCACCGAGGCATTATTGCGATAATGCTTCACCATATTGGTGATATCGCGTTCAGCCCATTCCCGGAAGAATGCTCCATAGCCATTGGGTGACTTGGGACGAAAGCCCCAATCATCGAAAGGCTCCACCATCAGCATCATGCCCATCTCATCGCAAAGTTCCACCAACTCAGGAGCCGGCATATTGTGAGATGTGCGGATGGCATTGACACCCATATCCTTCAGCAATTCCACCTGATGACGAAGTGCCGAACGATTGACCGCCGTACCCAACGGGCCGAGGTCATGATGATTGCAGACACCCTTAAACTTCGTAGCCACCCCATTGAGGAAAAAGCCCTTCTCCGGGACATACTTCAGATCGCGGATGCCGAAACGAGTGGTATAACTATCCACCTGCTTCCCATCGACGCTGAGAGTGGTCTCAGCCACATAGAGCGCCGGCGATTCGGGGCTCCAGAGAGCAGGGTTAGAGATCAGAAAATTCTGATGATGCTTCTGTCCGTGAGCCACGTAAGGAGCATCATTGCGAGCCACCACCTCACCCGAAGGGGAGAGGATGCGAGTCGTCACGTCTACCCGTGTGCCCTCGGCGACTCCCGCTATCTCCATATCGAGTCTCACCGATGCCTCCTCGGTGCTGACTGTCGGTGTGGTGATATAAGTGCCCCACACCGGTATATGGATAGCCGAAGTCGAAATAACATGTACATTGCGATAGAGGCCGGCGCCGGGGTACCAGCGAGAAGCCTTCTCGAAATTCTCCAATTCGACCACCATCTCATTTTCGCCGACCTTCACCGCCTCGGTGACATCGGCATAGAACGAGTTATAGCCATAAGGCCAATAAGCCACCTCCTTGCCATTCACGCGGACATGAGCATTGCTCATAGCACCATCGAAGAGGAGAGTGATGCAGCGTCCCTCGAGGGCATCGACCGAGAAGCGAGTGCGATAAGTGCCCTGCCCGATGAAGGGGAGGCCCCCGGTGCGTCCCGTCTTGACAGTCTCCTCAGTTTCGCCATTCTGCCACACAGCCACGGTCTGAAGATCGTTGGCGCGGTCGAAGGGGCCGGAGATCGACCAGTCGTGGGGCACACGTACCTGCTGCCAGCGTGTCGCTGCATCAGGACGCCCCTTGGTAAACTCCCATCCCTCGCGGAGCATCATCTCATGGCGCTGAGCCCCGGCGACCGGGGCAATGGCTCCAATCAGAGCCATTGCTATGATAAGTCGCATCTTCATATCAGTCATTTTTCAGTAAATGCACTCAACGCCTTAGTCGGCATTCCCTTGTTGAAGCATCCCATATTATAGCCGTCATTATAGCCTGCCGGCGCTTCCGGCTCCCAGTAGAAGATACCCTCCACCGGCTGAGTCATCATCCGCTTGATGAGTTGATAGCATAGTTCCTCCTGATCGTAGGGCATACCGATCTCGCAGATCATCACCGGCTTATTATACTTCGCCTTGACATGTGAGATATTGGCGATGCAATCATCCACGATCTTGACCCAGCCACCTTCATTGCCTGCCTCTTCAGCCCAATAGGGATAGAGCGACATGCCGATCATATCATACTTGCCGCCATTGGCTTGGAGGATATCGAACATGCGGTCGTAGATCCACTGATTGTTGCCGGCATCGAGGTGTACGATCACCTTAGCCTCGGGGAATACACTCTTCACGGCGTCATAGCCCGAATTATTGAGAGCGGTGAGTTGCGCGGGATTATCGACCGAGCCGACGGGGAGCATCATGCCGGGAGTGGTCTCATTGCCTATCTGCACCCACTCCGGAGTGACACCTGCCCCCTTCAGAGCAGTGAGCACCTCGGTGACATGAGTGGCAACGGCTCCCTTCAGTTCTTCGAATGAGAGACCCTCCCAGGCTGCCGGCATCTGCTGATGTCCCGGGTCTGCCCAGGTGTCGGAGAAATGGAAATCGATCATGGTGCGCAGACCGAGGCGCTCGGCGCGTCTTGCCTTCACCACAACATCATCGATGCTGTTCCAACCCTCAGCGGGGTTCACCCACACACGCAGACGGATCGAATTGACTCCGCAGAAGTCGCGCAGAAGTTGCATACACTCAGTCTCTACACCCTCGAATGTGTAGAATTTCTCCCCCTCCGACTCCATCTGAGTCACCCAACTTACATCTGCACCGCGTGCAAAGCCTGTCTCCTTGGCGGGGGCTTCAGGAGATTCTTGTTTCGGATCTGTCACAGGACCCTCCTCCGTGCAGGAAGAGATCAGCATGGCGCCTGCCAATGCGAGTCCCGAAAATATGGTTGTCATCTTCATCGATTGTGATTATTTAAGAGAATATGAATATGTTTGCTTGCCGAGATCGACTTTGAGGATATAGGTCTCTCCGACGGTCAACTCATTGTCGCCATCAAAACCGGTGGTCGAATCGGAGTGTCCCAACATGAGGACACCATTGCCGCCACCGAAGAAGAGGCTCCAGTCATGGTTGATCAAAACCTTAACTCCCCAAGGGGTCTCTTTTTCTTTAACGAATTCTGCGGTAAATATTTCAGGATTTTCAGCAGATTGTGTCATTTCTGTTTCCGCCCAGTTATCGTTGAGGCCGGCGAAGGTGACACTTTCCACGGCAGTGAGTTGATATGTCAGGTTCTTCATATCGAAGTCCATCACATAGAGACCCGGTTCGGGAGCGGGGATATTGCCATCAGACTCGGCGAAGATGAGGCTGCCGCTCAGTGCTGTCGATCCGTCGGTGGCTTTATAGGCTGCGCCCCAATCCTCCATGGTGTAAACACGATATCCCCACTCGGAGTTGATGTAATGAGCGCCGCCATAGATGAGTCCGGACTCGTCATAGAGGGTCAGATAGTCGTCGAAACCATCCCAGTTCACCAATCCGGAGAAGTAGAGATGAGGATCGATCTCGGCAGGCTCTTCCGACTCGCCGCAACCCACCTTATAAGCCAACGGGTTGGTAAGGTCGAGGATCAGGGTAGTGGCTCCGGCGGGCACGCTGACTGAGATGGTGGTGCCGGTAGTGCCGAAGGTGAGATTTTCGCTCTCGCCGCCGAATGCTATATCCTGAGCGATGGCGGGACCCATATCGCCCGTATCCTTGTTATAGAGACTGCCGGCGCCCGAAAGGGTGATATTGGCTGTGCCGGCTGAGGCTGAAGTGAAGTCGAGTGTCCACTGGTTGGTCTTCATATTATAGGTCATCTCGCCGGTGATATCGCCTGCCACGGTGACATTGTCGATGTGAAGAGCACTCCACCATCCCTCGACGGTATTGACTGTGGTATAATAGCAACCACCCACGCCGGGGAACCAGAAGTTCCAGCTATCGGCAGCCGACGATGCATAGAATGTCTTGCCACTCTGGCCCTCATTGCCCCACTTCACATTGGTCGGATCGAGGAACCACCAGTTATACCAGCTGCCCACACCGAGGAAACCGGCATAGATGCCATTCTCCTCGGGCGAAGCGAGGGTCATACCGGTGTCGACGCCATTCTTGTCGAGCACCGATCCCAAGATCAGACGCACGCTATAAGGCTGCACATTCACCTTCAGTACAGAGGAGTACTTCGGATCGACATTGGCAGCCAGATAGGAGGCGATGCGGATATAGAGGGGTGCCATCTTATCGGGCTCGAAATTGAGGCGAGCCAAGAGGGCATTGAGTTCTTCGCAGAGGAATTGATGTTGGCGCACACCCTTGCCGGCAGTGATCTCTATGAGATTGGTGAAATTCTCATCGCCCGAGAGTTGGATACGCTCCTCGGCGGCATTGATGGGTGCTTGCAGATTGGGGTCGGTGAGGGTCAGTATGCCATCGCCGCTCCAATAGATGGTCAGAGCGAGTGCCGAAGGATGCTCGGACGATAGGATGATATCACCGTTAGCCCCTCCCAAGGAGATGTCGTCGGCAGGATTGACATATACCAGGTCCATATCGCTATCGCAAGAAGTCAGCGACAGAGCCGCTAATGCCGACAGCAAGACCATGCTGAATATTTTATTTAGTTTCATGATTGCAGATCAATAAAGGGGGTTAGACAGATTGCTGTTGGCAGTAAGTTCCGTATCGGGAATAGGATAGACATTGTACTTGGCATCGACACTGCGGCCATCGAGCACGCCACCCTTCCATTGCCAGAGATAGGAGTCTGAAGTGAAGCGGTCGTAGCGGATCAGGTCGGTGCGGCGCAACGATTCGAGATAGAACTCGCGGGCACGCTCATCGAGAATAAAGTCGAGTGTGAACTCGGTGTCGCTGATCTTGCCGGCGGCATTTTCGTGATATGCGCGGAGGCGCACCTTATTCACCAGGTCGAGAGCATCGGCACGAGTGATACCACCACCGCCGCGGAGGAATGCCTCGGCAGCCATCAGATATACATCAGCCAGACGGATCAGAGGATAGTCGGTCGAACATCCTACGGCGGCTGTGTTCGATGCCTGCTCGCCGGCGTCGGTGAGGTTGGTAAATTTCTCATAGAAATAACCCTCGGCTTGATTGTCGATCGGGCCGCTGAAGTATTGAGTCTGGCCGTCGGTATAGAAGAGGGCACGAGAGTCAGCAGTAGTGGTGATATCGCCGAACTTTGCCACCAACTCACCGCGAGCGCGGAACATACCCCAGCCGCTGGATAGACCATACTTGGCCGGGTCTTGAGTGTTCGAGTTGCCGCAAGAGCCGCAGGTCACGTAAGTGCCGCCACCCCAAGTCACTGATGTCGTAGCATCACACACCATCGAGAAGAGGATCTCATGGCTGCGCTTATAGTTGTCGGCATTGAAGAGTTTCTGATACTCCGGTTCGAGATAGAGAGAGGCATTGCCGATCACCTTATGGCAGGCGGTGATACATTCGCTGTAATACTTGGTATCGACCACGCCGCGATATACTCCGCTGTTGAGGTAGAGGCGAGCCAAGAGTGCCCAGGCTGCAGGGCGAGCCGCACGGCCATATTCAGTCACTTCGGCGAGAGCCTCACGGCTGCCATCAGCCACGAGAGCCTTCAACTCGCTTTCGATATAATCGAACATAGCGACGCCGGTGAATGCCTCGGGAGTGAAGCCGGTGGCGGGTGTGGTCTCATCGACCTTCGGGCCCTGACGGTAGAGGTCGAGCACCATCCAGTAACTGTAGGCTCGCATGAAGCGTGCCTCGGCGCGATATTCGCGGATTGTTTCTTGATCCGCCTCGCCAAACTTGGCTATCTCCTCGTCGGCACTATGGCGGATGAAGTCATTGCAGAGTGCTATAGTATAATAGAGACGATAATAGGTGTCTGCCACCCAGGAATCCTTCTCGTTCCAGCAGATATAGGTCAGGTCGTAGAGATTATTACCCGAAAGCCAGGTATTGGCGGTTTCGTCGGTGGCAGCCTCCTGGAGGTTGAAATAACCGCGAGAGAGGTCATGACCATTGACCGATGAGAGGTCGCCATTGTCGCCACCCTGTTCCTGCCCGGCGAGCACGTAGGAGGCATAGATCTTGGCAAGCACACCGCGATAGTTGGCGGCGCTGCTATAGATGTCGTCGGCTGTGTCTTCGATCACGGGCATCTGATCGAGATCTCCGGTGCAGCTGCTCAGCAACACACCGAGTCCCATGATAAAGCCGAATATTTTATTTATCTTTTTCATTGTCGTTAGCTTAGAAGTTGAGTCCGATTGTTACTGAATAAGTGCGGGGGCGTGGATAGATGCTGGTGTCGACACCGGTCGAACTTTCCGGATCCACTCCCGAGTATTTGGTGATGGTAAATACATTCTGGATCATCGCCGAGATGTTGAGACTCAGGCTCTTATAGATCTTGCCGAAGTCGTAGGAGAGTTGTAGGTTGTCCATCTTGAGGAATGATGCATTCTCCAAGTAGTAGTCGCTAAGATATTGACGGCGAGTGAACTGAGTATCCAAGAAACTGCTGTTGAGATTATTGAGCTGATAGTCATTATAGCTCATAGTCTCCCAGGCGCCGGTGTTCATCGACATGCCATTGAAGACATAGCATCCGATATTGGCACGCAGAGAAGTGGAGAGAGTCCACCCCTTATACTTGAGCGAAGTAGAGAGCCCGAGGATCCAGTCGGGCGACGGAGAGTGGCAGTGATAGCGGTCGGCTGAAGTAATCTGACCATCGCCATCGAGGTCGGCATACATCCCTTCGAGGGGCTTGCCTGTCTCTTGGTCGTAGAGTTGCTTGTAGAGATAGAATGCGTAGGGAGCATAGTCGGTAGAGAATACCTGCATCTGATAAGTATCGATCCAGGGGCCAACGCCGGTGTCGGGGCTGGGATTGCCGGGATTCAGAGTGAGGTTGCGGATGCGCACGCGTTGCCAAGCAGCGTTGGCAGTGAGGTTCCAATGCCAATCCTTGGTGTCTATAAGGTTGGCTGTCAAAGCGAGTTCGACACCCTGTGAGTCGACATTACCCACATTCTTGAGCATCATCTTGTCGAAGTTGGTGCCTGCCGGCACGGGCACGGTGGCAAGCAGGTTCTCAGTCTTGCGAGTATAATAATCTGCCGAGAATGTAAATCTGTTTTCGAGGAATGCGAGGTCGACACCGACGTTCCAAGACTTGGTGGTCTCCCATTTCAGGTCGGGATTGTAAGCCTCGGGGCGGATGGTGTATACCGGCACACCGCCGAACTGATATTGCGCTCCATCGAGAGAGGTGGTGTATACCGGGAGATAGCCATAATTATCGATACCATCTTGCTGACCGGTGACACCATAAGAAGCACGGATCTTCAGGTCGTTCATCACATGTCTGATGGGCTGGAAGAAGTTCTCCTTGGAGATGCGCCAAGCCAGGGCTACAGATGGGAAGAGACCCCAGCGATTGTCTTTGGCGAAGCGAGAGGATCCATCCTCACGCACGGTGGCGGTAAGGAGATAGCGATCCATAAAGGTATAGTTCAAGCGGCCATAGAACGACACGAGTGCGTGGCGCTGGTCGGTGGCTGCCGATGTCTGTTGCTGCTCACCCTGAGTATTAAGGATGGCATAGAAGGGTGTGCTGTATCTCCAGAACTGATAGTCATAACCAAGAGTCACATCCAGATTTGATTTGATAGCCTCGAATTCGCGATTGTAGTTGGCATAGATGGTGAGGATGCGGTTATGATTCTGCTGCGGACCATAGTCATAGTCGCGACCGCCGGAGGTATAGTTGAGGTAAGCCTCAGCCGGGATATAGACATGCCCCTGACCATGCGACCAGTCGTAGCCGCCGGTGACATGGAGGCGAAGACCCTTGACCCAACGGATGCTCCAATCGGCGTCGATATTGCCGATGACTCGCCACACGTCGGAAGTCGAGTTATACTGCTCGAGACGACCCAAAGCATTGGGCACGGCGCCGGTCACCGGATTGCCGCTATTGTCGATAGCCTCGGTATATCCACCGAAGGCCTCTTCTCCGGAATATACCGGGATGGTAGGATTGAGTGTTGCGCCACCCCAGATGGCTGCAGAGTCGGCAAAGCGGTTGCGTGAGTAGGTGCCCTTTACGCCGACCTGGAAGCGAAGTTCATTATTCAAGAAGGAGGGTGAGAGGTTGATGTTGCCGGTGAAGCGCTTGGTATTGTCAGTCTTGAGGATACCCTCTTGATAGAAAGCACCGACCGACACACGATATGGGAGCCACGAGGAGATGCGTCCCGACACGCTGAGGTTGTTGTCAGTGCCGAAGGCGGTGTGGAAAATCTGATCGTTCCAATCGGTGCGGCTATCACCCAGAAGCGAGATCTGACGCTCCGTGCCGAAACGCTTCACCACGTCGATGAACTCATCGGTGGAGAGCATATCAGATGTGCGTGTCTTGGTGGAGATGGAGTTGGTGGTCTGGAAGGAAACCTTCACACCCTGATTGCGACTCTTCTTGGTGGTGATGATGATTACACCGTTCGACGCGCGCGAACCATATATAGCAGTCGAGGAGGCATCCTTGAGGATGGTCATACTCTCGATGTCGTTGGGGTTGATCAGCGAGAGGAAGTTGCCGCTGCCGCTCACCGAGCCACCCACCTCCATCGGCACTCCATCGAGCACGATCAGAGGGTCGTTGGAGGCATTAAGAGACGCCCCGCCACGGATACGAATCGTCGAGCCTGCCGTCGGCGAACCGCCGGTATTGACGATCTGCACACCTGCCACCTTACCATTGATCAGTTCTTCGGGCGAGGAGATGACTCCCTGATTGAAGTCCTTTTCGTCGATGGCGGATACCGAGCCTGTCAGGTCTTCTTTCTTGCTGACACCATAACCGATCACCACCACCTCATCGAGCAATTCCGAGTTGCTGCGAAGTGTAATCTTCATATCGCCCGGGGTGATCGCTACCGTGGTTGCCGTATAGCCTACATACGACACGGTAAGGCTCTTGGCGTTCGCACCTACGTTGAGGGTAAAGTTGCCATCTATATCGGTGACTGTCCCGATATTTTGATCTGTTATCTTGACCATCGCGCCTATCAATGGCTCGCCGGTCTCATCTGTGACAGTACCCGTCACTGTCCGCTGATTTTGGGCTTTAGCCGTTACGGGTATAAGGAGAATCGTGAATAGTATTCCCAATAGCACGTTCCTTACCACGACATTGCCACTTGAGTTGATCATTGGTTGTTATATTTTAGGTTTTTTGTTTTCTCTTCTTTGCCTCGGCTGGCTCTCTTGTCGCCGAGGCTTGAGTCGGTATAGATCTTTTCGCTTGCAAATATAAAGAGTCAATTTAAAAATTAAATTATGAAATAAGACAAAGATTAGAACAAATCAGACAAAATGCAAAAAAACTGCCATTTTCGAGCGTTTATTATGCAATATATCAGACAAGTCAACGGATTTTTTGATATATTTGCATATCCAAAATCATCTCCATCATGGACTCCGACCGACGACTTATCAGAACATTACGCTATCTTCTTTTGGCACTCTTGATGATAGAGTGTTTGCCCCTCAATTCCGCCACAGCATTGCCGGAGTTGGGATTGACTTGGAAGAATGTCAGGGTGGGGGGTGTGAAGAGTGCGGTGTTCACCACCTTCTGCGACAGTCGGGGCATCATCTGGCTCGGCACCAACCGCGGCCTCTATTTCTATGATGGCATTTCGACTCATCAGATAGATGCCGAGAAGTTGGCGGGTGTGCAGATCTATTCCATCGTCGAGTATAATGGTCAACTCTATATCGGTAGCAACAATGGCTTGATGATCTATGACTATCGACAGGGTCGTATCGTCAAAATGATCAAGAACTCGCCTAAAGAGATTCGAGCGCTGATGGTGCAGGGAGATCATCTCTGGATAGGGGGCTTGAATGGTATCTTCTATTATGATATCACACATCAGCGACTCCTCAACTATTCGTCGGGGCTTCCCCATCGGTCGGTCTATTCGATGCTGCGCGACAGCCGCGGCGTGCTCTATGTGGGCACCTATAGCGGCATGGCTCGCTGGGATCAGCGACATTCGCGCTTCGTGCGAATCGCAAATCCGGGTGGAGGGGCGCTCTTCGTGAACTGTATGCTCGAATCGCCCGACAAACATGGCATATATGTCGGCAGCGAGGGGGCTCTCTATCGATATATTCCCGGATCGGAGAGTTGGGAGCGTGTCGGCCTCGAGGAGAGTTGCAATGTCAAGAGCCTTGCCCCGGGCGAAGCCGGTCATGTGTGGGTAGGCACCGACAATGGCGCGTTCGACCTCTCAAGCGATGGGCTGAAACATTATCGCCACGATTCGCGCGATGAACTCTCGATCGCCGACAATGAAATATGGTGTGTATATGCCGACAGCAAACACAATATCTGGGCAGGCCATGAACGGGGTGTCTCGATAGCCTCAATCACTACGCGCATCAGCAGCATCCGCCTGAATCGGCTCACACACTCGGGCGAGGGTAATGAGATACATTCGATCTTACGCGACCGAAAGCAAAACCTCTGGCTGGGAGGCACCAACGGTGTGATCCGCATCGCCGAGGGGGAGGCCCCTCGATGGTATCGCCACGACGACTCTCCCGGGGCTTTATCTCACAATCAGATTCGAAATATATATGAGGACTCGGAGGGGGTGGTGTGGCTCGCCACAGATGCCGGTTTGAATCGCTATAACAGAGCGTCTGACAGATTTGAAGTCTTCCATATCGTCGATCCTAAGGGTGGACATACATCCAATTGGGTCTATGCCATCGTTGAGGATAACGACCATTTCTGGGTCGGCAGTTTCTTGAATGGCCTTCACTATGTGGCTAAGGATAAGTTCCGCCGCCCGGGAGATGTGGTGATAGCCGACCGATCGTACAACACCGATACGCATGGCAGCGATATGACTTTGAGCAATGACCTGGTGAATAATGTCCTGCTTGATGGCAATGGCTGTCTTTGGGTGCTCCTCTTCCGCGATGACAGCATTATCCGATATGACTTGTCGACCCATCGCTCTTCCCGCTATGACATATATGCCCTGTCCGGAGAGCATCCCTCTTACACCTGCGAGGATAATCGGGGGAGGGTGTGGTGCTCTTTCCGCGGGGGTGTGGTGCTCTTCGACGGCACTTCTCCGCGTGTGGTGAGATTTCCCAACACCAATAGCGATGAGACCATCTTGGCGATGGGGGGCGTGGGGGAAGATATGTGGGTGTCGACCCAAAGCAGCGTCTGGAGCATCGATGGCAAGAGCCTCAAGGTTACTCTGCTCCCCATCCCGCAGAAGTCGTATACCGCCATATATGAGGATCGCGTGAGCAATAAGGTATACCTCGGAGGCATAGATGAGATCGTCGAGGTGAATAGCGATATTGCCTCTGATGTGGCTGACTCTAAAATCCGGATGATTCTGGCCGAGGGAGAGGATGGTTCGTTCGACCTCTCCGACATAATGGGGGGTATGCACCGCCGGGTGCTCCCTTACGATGGCAATCTGTCGTTGGTGATAAGTTCGCTCAATTATTCCCCCGAGTCGGTCGATCGCTTTATGTATAAACTGGCACGCAATGAGGCTGACACCGTCGGTGGGTGGGTGCTCCTCCCCGAGGAAGTGAACAGTATCCGTTTCGCCGACCTGAAGATGGGTGATTACACCATCCTGCTCCGCACTGTCGGCTCAGGTTCAAAGCCGATCGCTATCCCCATGAGGGTGAAGCCTCCATTCTATCTCTCGATCCCGGCTCTGCTGCTTTACGCCCTGCTGGTGATCGGTGTGACGGCTTGGATCGTATGGTATCTCCGCAGACGCAACCTCAAGGCTCTCCATGAACGTGAACGTGAGAATACCCTCGAGAATGTGGAGCGTAAACTTACTTTCCTCTCCACGATCTCCCACGACTTGAAGACACCCCTCTCGATGATCCTCGGCCCGGTGAGCATCATGAAGGAGAGAGCCAAAGACCCCGATGAGCGCCGAAGCCTCGAGAAGGTATATGACAATGCCGTGCGCCTCAATAACATGATCCATCGCACACTCGAGTTGCAACATATCGAGGATGGCGGCGAGAGTCTCTTGATTCTCTCCACATTCGACGTGGTGGCTTTCTGCTCCGGCATCTTCGAGATATTCCGCGAGCACAACCGACAGAAGACCTTCCTCTTCCACACCTCGGCGGCTGAAATCATGATCGAGGCAGATGCCGTGAAGTTGGAGTCGGTGATGACCAATCTCCTCTCTAATGCTTGCAAATATTCCGAACCGGGTGCCACCATCTCTTGCGGCATCAGCATGCGCGACGACCATGTCGAGATCGTCGTTTCCGACGATGGTGTCGGCATCCCGGAGGCCGACCGCCAACTCGTGTTCCAACGCATGTTCCGATCCCCCGCCACTGCCAAACTCAAGGAGGGAACCGGACTCGGTCTATACCTTATCAAGAAATATCTTGAGGCCATGGGTGGTAATATCGATCTATTCAGCCGCCAAGGTGAGGGTTCCTCTTTTGTGGTCTCTCTCCCGGTGTCGAAGAAGGTTGCCAAGGAGGTGACCCGGATGGTCGATCAGTCTCAGAGCGATCGTCCCAAGATATTGATCGTCGAGGATAATGCCCAAATCTCGGAGTTCCTGGCTGAAATTCTATCCACCGATTACACTACACTCACTGCCGATAATGGTCGCTCCGGACTGGCGATAGCCGCCTCATTCCTCCCCGATCTGATCATCGTCGACCAGATGATGCCCATCATGTCGGGGCTGGAGATGGTGAAGAGCCTTAAACAAAATCCTCGACTCGTCGGCATACCGATCATCATGCTGACAGCCCTCTCCGATCCCGGCACGGAGAATGAAAGCATCAAGCAGGGCATCGATGTCTTTATGACCAAACCATTCGAAGCCCCCACGCTGTCGGGACGCATCACTCAGTTGCTGCGTCGCCGCAGTGAACTCAAGGAGCATGTGCGCATTGAGACCATCATCGAGGCGGAGTCCAAACCGATTGCCGCCGAATCGGTCAGCGAAAAAAAGTTGGCGCAAATCGCGCAAATCATCGAGGAGAATATCTCCGACCCAGACCTCAATGTCAGCCTACTCTGCAAAAAGTCTGACCTCGAATCCAAACAACTTTACCGACTCATCAAGAAGTATATCGGCCTCTCCCCGATCGATTATATCAAGCAGGTGAGACTCCGCAAGGCGGCCATGCTCCTGAGCCAACATCGTTTCACTGTCTCGGAGATTTGCTATATGGTCGGCTTTAAGACTCCTTCTTATTTCACCAAATGTTTCCAACAGCAATATGGCGTCAAGCCAAGTCAGTATCGTTCTGATGATGAGACTGTTGAGATGATGGAATAAAATATTTTCAAAATTATTGAAGATTGAGTCACATTTCACTCCCGACGTGTGTCTTATATACGAAAAGCCTCCCGAACGGGGGCAAAAAGAAAACAAAAGTTCAACCTATATAAAACATCGAGAATTATGGATGGCAACATTTCTGAAGTACTGATTACCCTACTTGTTTGTGTAATCCTCCCGGTAGGTATCGTATTCATCATCAACTATCGCAAGATCAACAAGGACAATCAACGAGCCAAAATTCTGACCAAGATGATCGAGTCAGCCAATGACATCGACGGCGAGAAACTCGCCGGGCTCCTTGAGGATGAAAAAGAGAAAAAACAAGCCCTCAAGACACCTGAAGAGCGACGTATCAGCCGCCTGCTTAAGGGATGCATCTTCACTCTAATCGGCTTGGTATTGTCCTTGATTTATTACTTTGCTGAAACCGAAACAGGCTTTTTAGTGATAGGATCGATCTCCGCAGCCATTGGTATAAGTTTCCTGATAGTATATTTTGTCACAGGCAAGAGTGTGAAGAGGGAGTCTGCACTCTCCGACTATGATAACACACCCGAGGCGTAATGTAAGGATTCGATGAACCGCGAAGAATACATATCGCTTGTCAAGAGTAGTGAGAAAGGGATCCGTCGCTTCCTCACTGCCCTCTGTTGTGGCGACACGCAACTTGCCGACGACATAGCGCAAGATGCCTTCGTCAAGGCCTACCTTGCCATGGATAGTTGCAAGGATAGTCAGAAGTTTCGTTCGTGGATCTTTCGTATAGCATACAATACTTTTCTGAATCAGCGCCGTTCGCAGCGTGTCTTCAGCGATTATGATGATGCCCTCAATATGATGGCTGAGACTCGCTCTGACGATACCTTCAAGTATCAAGCCCTCTATCAAGCCCTCGCCAAGATCCCGAGCCATGAGCGCACCACCATCCTCCTTTTCTATATGGAGGGGTATTCTGCCAAGGAGATCTCGCAGACCTTGGAAATATCGCAAGAGGCTGTCAGACAACAGTTGTCGCGCGGACGTGTCCATCTGCGTAATATATTACAAACCGCTAATTAGCCCCCTTAAACTATGGAAGATGACAATATAAGAAGTTTGTTTGCCGATTTTGATCCCGACCTCTCGTCGAGTTTTCAGTTTATGGATCGCGTGGAGCGTGAGATCGACAATATGGAGATCGTGCATAAGCATCTGACGGCTCGCCGGCAGAGAAGCCGCATCGCTATGGCTGTCGCTGCTTGTGTCGGATTTGTCGTAGGATTCGTGCTGGCTCTTTACATCCCCTATTTCGAGGCTCTGATCCAAGGTGTATCCTTACCTGCGATGCCTGATTTCGTGACTCGTTTTGCCCCCGATTTCGATGCTATCGCTATGATCCTTTGGGTCTGCATCGGTGTGATTGTGATAGTGGCTTCGGTCGGTTCGTATGAACTGACCCTCTCGCTCCTCCCCTCGGCTCGCCGCAAGGAGTAAACGGCGTTTCTATGCCGGTTTGTTGCCCTCCATCTCTTGGAAGATGGCGAGGGCTGCCGACACACTCTCCACGCCGGCGGTAATCAGGGAGTGAGTCATTACCCCTCCGACTGTCACATCCTTGAATTGACACTCTTTGAAGTGATGCTGTGCGTATGCCACCACTCGCCCGAAGGCGGGTGAATTGTAGTAGGCACGATTGTCGTCATGTACGAAATAGAGACGCATCACACCCTTCTTCATCACAACTCTCTCTATCCCAAGCCGCTTCGCTATCATGCGTAGCGACACTACTTTTATCAACTCTTCACTCACTGTCGGTATCTTGCCGAAACGGTCGACCAGGTTGGCCCTGAATTCTTCGATCTCTTCTTCGCGATCCATGTTGTCGAGGCGTCGATAGAGCGAGATGCGCTCATTCTCTTGTGGCACATATTCCGGGGGCAACCGCAATTCCATATCCGATTCGATCACCACGTCTGACACAAATTCGTCGCTGTCGCTCACTTCCTTAAATTCGTCGCCAAATTCTTCTGTCTTGAGTTCCAACACGGCTTCGCGAAGTATCTGCTGGTAGGCTTCATACCCAAGGTCGGCAATAAATCCGGACTGCTCGGAGCCGAAGAGATTGCCGGCGCCACGGATGTCGAGATCTTGCATGGCTATGTGGATGCCGCTCCCCAAGTCGGAGAAACTCTCGATGGCATGAAGTCGGCGACGCGCCACTGCTGTCAGCGGCTTGCCGGGAGGCACGAGCAGATAGCAGAAGGCCTTGCGGTTGGAACGCCCGACACGCCCCCGAAGTTGGTGCAATTCGCTCAGCCCGAAGCGGTCGGCATTGTTCACCAAGATGGTGTTGACATTGGGCATGTCGATGCCATTCTCCACGATGGTGGTGGAGAGTAGAATATCGTAGTCTTGATTGCTGAAGTCGATGATCGCCTGCTCGAGTCGCTCGGGGGGCATCTGCCCATGAGCCACCACTATTTTTGCATCGGGCACAAGACGTCGTATCTTCGCCTCAAGTTCGTTGAGGTTCTCGATCCGGTTGGAGACGAAGAACACCTGTCCATTGCGCGAGAGTTCAAATTCGATAGCCTCTTTCACCACATTGTCATCGAGAGTCGAGACACATGTCTCGATAGGTTGACGATTGGCCGGCGGGGTGTTGAGCGAACTCAAGTCGCGTGCCCCCATCAGCGAGAATTGAAGCGTGCGAGGGATCGGCGTCGCACTCATGGTCAGCGTGTCGACATTCACTTTCATCTGCTTGAGTTTCTCCTTGACAGCGACACCGAATTTCTGCTCTTCGTCGATGATTAGTAGCCCCAAGTCTTTGAATTTCACACTCTTGCCGATGATCTTGTGAGTGCCTATGAGGATGTCTATTTTGCCTGCCTCGAGGTCGGCGAGTATCTCTTTTATCTCTTTCGGCTTCTTGGCGCGTGAGAGGAACTCGACCCTCACCGGGAAGTCTTTGAGTCGGCTGCAGAAGGTGTGATAGTGCTGCATGGCAAGCACCGTCGTAGGCACCAACACGGCGACTTGCTTGCCGTCGGTGGCTGCCTTGAAGGCGGCGCGAATCGCTATCTCGGTCTTGCCGAAACCGACATCGCCACATATCAGACGATCCATCGGCTTGCTCTTCTCCATATCTGCCTTGACAGCCTGTGTGGCTCGCATCTGGTCGGGAGTGTCTTCGTAGATGAAACTTGCCTCCAATTCATGCTGAAGATAGGAGTCGGGAGCGAAGGCATGCCCTTGCAGAGTGTTGCGTCGTGCATAGAGCGAGATCAGTTCGCGCGCCATCTCTTTCATCTTCTCTTTGGTGCGCTCTTTCATCCTGTTCCAAGAGCCCCCTCCAAGTTTGCTGATCTTCGGCGGTATCCCCTCTTTACCTCGATATTTCGAGAGTTTGTGGAGAGCATGGATCGACACTAAAACCAGGTCGTTGTTCTGATAGAAGAGTTTGATCATCTCCTGCGGCCTACCATTGACATCGGTCTTGACCAACCCGCCGAAACGCCCTATACCATGGTCGATATGAACGATAAAGTCGCCCACCTCGATCTGGTTGAGTTCTTTGATCGACAGAGCAAGTTTGCCGGCGCGTGCCTTGTCCGAACGTAGACTGTATTTATGGAATCGGTCGAAGATCTGATGATCGGTAAAATAGCATATCCGGTTCGTGTTATCGACGAAGCCTTCATGGATCGTTGGCCCCACCGGCGTGAATTTGATATCATCGCCTCGATCTTCGAAGATGGTCTTGAGACGTTCTGCCTGATAGGGGGAGTCGGAGAGTATCATGATGCGATAACCCTCGGCGAGCATTCTGCCGAAGGAGTCGGCTATCAAGTCAAAGTTCTTATGATAGAGACTCTGGAGCGTGCAGTCGAATTGCAGTGTGGACTGTGCACCGAAACTTGCCGGAGCATTCCCCGGTCCATAATATATCTGACGCATCCGTTGGAATCGGGCTTCGAAGTCGTCGGCATCGACCACCTTCTGCATGGCGTCAGGATCACCCTCGTCGGCTATCAGCGCCGACTGTGAGAATGTCTGTGTGGTTATCTCTTTGATGCGTGAGATTATGTAGTCGGGATCGGAGTGTGCCACCACCGTATCCTCTCCCATATATTCGAGCAGGGAAATGCCGATGGTGGTGTCGCATGTCGAGGCGGGCACGATCGAGATCTCGGCGAGTTTCTCTTCGGAGAGTTGTGTCTCGACGTTGAATGTGCGTATTGTGTCGACATCATTGTCGAAGAAGTCGATGCGATAGGGGAGTTCTCCGGCGTATGAATAGACGTCGAGTATCGAACCTCGGCGAGCGAATTGCCCCGGCTCGTAGACATATTCCACGGAGTCGAAGCCAAGATCGATAAGGCGAGCCACTACCTCCGACATCACCAACTTTTCGCCGGTCTTGATCCGTATGGTCTTGTCGTCAAGTTCTTTACGTTCAGCCACTTTCTCCGCCAGCGCCTCGGGGCAGGTCACTACGCAGCGAAGAGGCCGCGAGGAGGAACGAAGACGCTCCAAGACGTCGGCTCGCAACATCTGAGAGGGGGGATCAACTTGACCATATTTGATGTCGCGCTTATAACCTGATGGAAAGACTGCCACACTCTCTTCGCCCGCTATATTGCGGATGTCGTTGTAGATATAACCCGCTTCGGTGATGTCGTTGGCGATGATCAGAAGAGGGGATTTGCCCCCTTCGACCATGGCAAAGAACATCGCCGGAGCACTCCCCACAAGTCCGGTCAGTGACATGCGCCGACATGACTTGTCGCCCAGCAATGATCGAAACGCTTCTCTGCGTGCAGGTGTCAAAAAGTATTTGCCACTCTCCGATAGGGTCATCGCTTTGTGATGTTTAGCAATTTATAGTAATGGTCGGAGTTCAAGATGGAGCGTGCCACATCCAGTTCTTTGTCATCGCGTAGCATATACTCTATTCTCCCTTCGTTGTAATATTTCTGCTCCATAATCTCCGATCCGACCAGAAAGTTCACCATCCTTCGGTTCTTGTCAAGTTCCTGGTTGAGGTCGCGTGTCAAAAGTCGGGCGAGATTGTCGAAACCGGCTTTAATCTCGGGATCGTCGAAGCCATTGTCGGTAGCCGCCTTTTGCAATTCTTTGAGCGAGGAGACAAGTTCCCGCTCATATTTGAAGTCTTCAGGGTCGATGCTCTTTTTGAACTCTTCGAAAGCCTCATCACTGAGCACAAACTCGTCGGGAGACGCCACATCGGGGTGTGTGGCGAGATATTTAGTGGCGAAGCGGAAGTCGCTGCGATTGTTTATTATCTTGTAAGCGAGCAGGTTGTAAAGATTACTATCGTTCACCACCGAGTCGGGAGCAAGCCCGCCTCCATCGCGCACGATTCTGCCATGCAGGGTCTTGAACTCGCGAGTGAGCGAGTCGGGGATACGACGCACAGAGCCATCTTCGTTGAGGTTGGAGTAGTCGATGGCTTGTATCAGACGCCCCGAGGGGGTGTAGTATTTGCCGGTGGTGATCTTAAGGATGCCTCCGGTGGAGATGGGGAGGGTGTTCTGCACGAGTCCCTTACCGAAACTGCGAGTTCCCACCAATATACCGCGGTCAAGATCCTGGATGGCTCCTGCCATTACTTCGGATGCCGAAGCACTTCCGCCATCGATCAGAATGGCTAAGGGCATGTCGGGGAAGAGGGGCTGGTGGGTGGTCTTATAGGTAGTCTCGGCTATAGGCTCTTTGCGCTTGATGGTCAGCACTTTCGTCCCCTTGGGGAGGAAGTAGCCGAGGAGGTCGATCGCAGGTTCTACCAGACCACCCCCGTTCGAGCGGAGGTCGATCACGATATGCTCGACACGCGGATCGGCTTTGAAACCTTCGAACACGACCTTAACCTCTTCGGGAGTGCTCTCGATGAAGGTGGAGATGGCGATATAGCCGGTGTTGCCGATCACCTTGCTCAGCGTCACCGAGGGGCGTTGCAACACTTCGCGTGTCAGGGTGACCGTGTAGATGGAGTCGGCGGTATAAGGGCGCTTCATCACCAAGTCTACCGAGGTGGAGGGAGATCCGCGCAAGATGCTTGTGACATAGTTGCTCCCCTTGCGGCTCACGTCGATGGTGTCGACGCGAACTATCTGGTCGCCGGCACGGATACCGGCCCGGTCGGCGGGGCTCCCCTTGATGGGAGAGGCGATATAGGTCGATCCTTTATATTCGCTCAGGTATGCTCCGATACCGCCATACTTGCCCGAGGTGATGGTCTCCAACTCATCTTGATGATCTGAGTTGTAATAGACAGTATAGGGGTCGTAGGCGTTATAGAGACCGCTGAGCGAGGCGTCAAGTATCTTGTCAGCATCGACGCTGTCGACGAAATTGAGATTGAGCTGGGTCACTATCTCATTGAAGGTAGAAAGGTTGCGTCGCAATTTCGATTCGTTGCTGATCTTGGCGGAGATGATACCCCCCGATGCCCAGAGGATTGCCCCGGTGAGCAGGGTGGTGATGATGGAGGTCGTTTTCTTCATTATGTGTGATTGTGATTAGAGCGCGCTCTATTTATGATCATCGTTCACCGGTGGGTGGGGATAATCGACTGTGTAGTGAAGGCCTCGCGATTCTTTGCGTTCGAGGGCTTGGCGCATCACAAGATATGCTACGTTGATGATGTTGCGAAGTTCGCAGAGTTGGCGTGTGGGCTTGGAGCGACGGAAGAGGTCTTCGGTCTCTTTGTAGAGGATGTCGAGACGATTCCAGGCACGCTTGAGGCGAAGGTCGCTTCTTACGATGCCAACATAATTACCCATGATGAGGTTGACTTCTCGCTCGCTCTGTGTGATGAGCACCATCTCGTCGGGATGCTCAGTGCCTTCGTCGTTCCAGTCGGGCACATCGTTGCGGAAGTCGTAGCCATCGATCAGCGATTCGGTATGTCGCTCGGCAGCGTCGGCATAGACCACAGCCTCGATCAGCGAGTTGGAGGCGAGTCGGTTGCCGCCATGCAGGCCGGTACAACTGCACTCACCCAAGGCATAGAGTCGGCTGATCGAGCTCTCGCCATTCAGATCGACCTTGATGCCGCCGCAGAGGTAGTGGGCTGCCGGAGCCACCGGGATCATGTCGCGCGTGATGTCGATGCCGATGCTGAGGCATTTCTCGTAGATGTTGGGGAAGTGATGTCGGGTCTCTTCGGGGTCTTTATGGGTCACGTCGAGGTAGACATGGTCTGATCCGGCAAGTTTCATCTCGGAGTCGATGGCGCGAGCCACGATGTCGCGAGGCGCCAAGGAGAGTCGGGAGTCATATTTCTGCATAAATTCCTTGCCATGGATATCCTTGAGCACAGCCCCATATCCACGCATCGCTTCGGTGATAAGGAAGTTGGGACGGTCGCCGGGGTGATAGAGCGCCGTGGGATGGAATTGGATGAATTCCATATCCTGGACTGTTCCCTTGGCGCGATAGACCATGGCGATGCCATCGCCTGTGGCTACCAAAGGATTGGTAGTTGTGCCATAAATTGCACCGATGCCACCTGTAGCCATCACCGTGACACGAGCCAGGAAGGTGTCGACTGAACCGGTCTCTTCGTTGAGGATATATGCGCCATAGCAGGTGATGTCGGGGGTGCGGCGAGTCACGATGCGTCCCAAGTGGTGAGGAGTGATGATTTCTACGGCAAAGTGTCCTTCGAAAATATCGATATTCTTGTCGGCTCGCATCCGGGCGATGAGGCTCTGCTGGATTTCGGCGCCGGTGTTGTCGGCATGGTGGAGGATACGAAATTCGGAGTGTCCCCCCTCGCGATGGAGGTCGAATGTGCCATCCTCTTTCTTGTCGAAATCGACACCCCACGCCACGAGCTGGCGTATCTGTTCCGGGGCATTCTTCACCACCTGCTCGACTGCGGCAGGGTCGGAGAGCCAGTCTCCCGCCACCATCGTGTCGTGGATATGCTTGTCGAAGTCATCGACCAGCAAGTTGGTAACTGATGCCACGCCCCCTTGAGCGAAGTAGGTGTTGGCATCTTCGAGTGTCGATTTGCATATCACTGCCACTCGGCGTCCATGGGAGGATGCCTTCAATGCGAACGACATGCCGGCGATGCCGGAGCCGATCACTAAGTAATCATATCTATAGATCATCCTTTTGTTTGTTTATGTTGCGGAGCGGCAGAGTCTGACAGTGCCTCTTCGACCTGTTTCTTAAATTTTAAGTGTTTTGTTGAAGCCATTTCCAAAGAGATAGGCTTAACTTGGCAAAATTACAAAAAAAACTCCGTAAAAGACGAAAAAAAGGATACAAATGTAGATAGTGGTGCGGAAAGTCATAATTTTGCACTTGCCAGTTGAACCTGCACCCGCCGCTTCGTACAATAAAGCCAATAATATTCAGACTATTCTAAGTTGTGTATTCCAATTTATTTACATAACTTTGCACTACAGGTTAAGGCGAATATCCAAGAGTGGAAAATACGCCGCACTGTGAATTAAATATCGACAAGCGTTTATCTACGCTGATTCTTGACACTCTGAAATTATCGCAAAGTTCGTATATTCACATATAAGCGTGGGCTTTCTTTCGTTGCCGTCCGACTTCAATAGGGCAATGCGAGATGCCTCAGAGTATAGGACGGTAAAGATACGGATTCCTACGCTTTTTTGTAACAAAACAACCCATGCCAACGAGAGGAAGACCGCGGCATTCTTGAACGTATATGAAAATACTCCATGCAAGCGACTTGTTAAAGAGATTTTCAGTTCTTTCATTGTTGTGTTTGACGGCAGTCTGTACGTTTGCCGGACAACGCAATCTAAAAGACCTCGAAAATCTGTTCAAAGGGCTTAATGATGTAGAAGCATATCAGAACGCTGCATCATTCGAGCCGGAGAACTTCCTTAAAACCATTCTCATTTCAGAAAGCACTCCGGGCTTTAATGAAATTGAGGCCAACCTTCTGAAAGAATATAGTCTGGTGGCTCTAATGAGCAATATGCCAGGGAAACCGTTCAATTGCTACTTCGTTAAGGATAGCGAAGGTAAACGTGGCATCGTTGGCTTGGATGGAACGGTTATTGTTCCTCCTCTCTCAGGTCTCATTGTCAACATACCAGTTGGAAAGGATTTCGGTATCCTTCTTATTGGAGAAGTATCTCGAGACACTCCCACTAAGGTGCTCCACGACTGGGCCGCTTATAGGAGAGAATATGGCATCGTCGGCCTCTTTAGCGCTATTGTTACAAATGCCGACAAGCCAAATATAAAGAGTCTCTTTCCCCTTGAAGAATATATTTTCATGTCATTAGGAAGCAAGGGAAATGGAAAATTTGACATTTTCACATTGAAGCCAGTCGGAGATGATGCTCTATGGGGCATTGTTGACATAAAGGGCAAAACTGTACTACCGAATGAATACACTGGTTTCATTCGGAAAGGTCATATTCTTGATAAAAACAATACCGGCCTTTGGGGCAAATGGGTAGGTACAACCGAAATGGACATGACGGAAGCACTTAATTACAGCCGTGACCTCAAAGCCGATACCAAACGTCGCAGACAGGAAATTGCCGCTGCTCTTAATTCATTTGGAAATTCCATGATAGATGCAGGGCAAACTATCCAGGATATGCAGGAGGCTGCCGCTGCTTTAAACGATGATACTGACTCTGATGAAACTTCAGGGGGTAAGGGTGGTAAGAAAGCTGGAGGCAAAAAATATAGCTTATCGGAACAAGAGGCATATAATTCCGACAAGCACACATACTCAAATTACGACAGTATGTTATCTCAGGCTTTTGCAGGCAACCGAAGTGCCTCTGCTTCTGAAATAAAAGAATGGCAGTCCAAGATGAAGAAACTAAGAGAAAAATGGGAGAAAAAAGGTAAGAGTTTCCCTCATTCAGCTAACGAAGACCGATAATATCAGTTATACATGAAACTAAAGTCGCTACGGGCTAAAGCCTATAGCGACTTTTTCGTGTCTTTTCGGGCAGTGAACAATAGTGACCATAAAAAGTCTCGTTACATCTGATATAAATATCTCTAAGATGATATCGGATAACCTTAAGAGCGCGTTCCTTAAATTTTTGGGGTCGTAGAGGTCGTAGCCTTGAGTCGATTTTGATTACTTGCTGTAAGGAGCATACTCCCGTATGTGACTGAAAGCAAGTGATTAAAAGCGGCCAAGGATACGAGACTTAGGTAACTTCAACGCTCCATTGAATTTTAGAATCGCAAATCATAATTAACATTTTGTTAACATTATTCTA
>SAMEA3663025__coassemble_279_pt1 | contig 75708 bp, 58 predicted proteins | sample SAMEA3663025__metabat2_high_PE_004 | metagenome-assembled genome bin SAMEA3663025 (sample SAMEA3663025) | pig gut metagenome | biome: pig gut; feature: pig-associated habitat; material: faeces | place: France | collected 2012
TTCAAGAAGTTGGACTCGACTTTTTATGGTTTAGCGGACAGTAATAATTAAAAATGGCGTCAACTTAAACGATGTTCGTTTCAGTAATAAATTTATCTGGGTTCAAGCTACATTAGAAGAAAACATAAGAAAAAACATTCTTATTGAATTAAGTAAGAAACTTGTTCTATCTTATAAAAAGGCTGATTATGATCCTGAATGTCCACCTAATCTCATTGACAAAAGTGTTGGGGTTGACACAACAGAAGAATCCGCAAAAAGTCTTGCTTTATTAATGGGTAGTAATGTTTTTAGCTATCCAAAACATGTTTCCCTTATTCAATATCTCCTTAATTTTAAGAAAGATAAAGAAGCAATTATACTCGATTTCTTTTCGGGGTCTGCAACTACAGCAGAATCGGTGTTTCGTCTAAACTTAGACGGAGGCTTTAGACGCTTTATAATGGTGCAAATCCAAGAAGACCTCGATAAAAATCTACAATCTGCAGAAGAGAATGAAAAAGAAATATTAAAAAATGCAATTTTACTTTGTGATGAATTACACAAGCCACATCTTCTCACTGAGGTTGCAAAAGAGCGTATTCGCCGTGCCGGACGCAAGATAAAAGAAGAAGCCGGGCTACATGGTCAAGACCTCGACATCGGCTTCCGTGTGTTCCGTGTTGATGAAAGCAATATGGAGGATGTTTATTTCCAACCTGCCGCTTTACGACAGCAAGACCTAACTTCACTTTTTGACAATGTCAAGCCTGACCGCACAGACCTTGACTTGCTGTTTGGAGCAATGCTTGACTGGGGTGTTCAGTTGTCTCTGCCAATGTCGAAAGCTACTATTGACGGTCGCGATGTCTATACCGTCAATGAGGGCGACCTCGTGGCTTGCTTCGCTGAAAATATCACTGAAAACGTAATAGCACATATTGCTGACCAATCGCCGCTTCGAGTACTTTTCCGCGACAGCTGTTTCAATACCGATGCTGATAAAATCAACATCTTTGAGCAATTTAAGCAGCGATTGAACTGGAGCGATGAGGAAGCAATGAAAAATATCCGTGTAATATGAAACTGAGATATAAACATCAACGTTTTCAGACTGAGGCGGCTCGTGCTGTTACCGACGCTTTTAAGGGTCAGCCTTTTATCGACCCGGCAGAGTTCTTGCCCGACATAGGTCAAGGCAGACTCAACATGGGCGAACATGGCTTCGCTAATGCTCCGCTGACGATCGACCGCACACAGCTTACTGAAAACGTAAGAACAGTGCAACTTGCACAGGGATTAAAGCCTATTGATTATTTTGAGGGAGAGGGTGAAGATATTACCCTCACCGTTGAAATGGAAACCGGTACAGGTAAGACATACACTTACATAAAGACAATGTATGAACTTAACAAACTATATGGTTGGACTAAGTTCATTATCGTTGTGCCGTCGGTTGCTATCCGCGAGGGTGTACTTAAATCATTCCAAACAATGGAGGACCACTTTGGAGATGAATATGGTAAGCGTATGCAATATTTCGTTTACAACTCAAAGCAACTCTCAAAGATAGATGCATTTGCCACCGACAGCGCAATGCACTGCATGATTATCAACACGCAGGCGTTCAATAGTTCTTTCGACGATACTGCTAACAATGCCACATCACGAATTATTTTTGACCGCCGCGATGAGTTTGGTTCACGTCGACCAATCGATGTAATCGCCAAGACAAATCCTATTATGATAATCGACGAGCCACAAAGTGTGCTCGGTGCAAACAAGAAAAACCGTACCCGACAGGGTTTGCGGTTGTTTAATCCTCTTATGATGTTGCTTTATTCCGCAACACATCGCGAGGGCGACATCTACAATATGGTGTTCCGTCTTGACGCTATCGACGCGTATAATCGTAAGCTCGTTAAGAAAATAGAAGTGAAGGGTATTTCGCAAATTGGTTCTACCGCTACAAACGGTTTTCTTTGCCTCGAAGAAATAGTAATCGGCAAGGGTAATCCGAAAGCTCGATTATCTTTCGACACTAAGACTGCAAACGGCACCAAGCAGGTTACTCGCCTTGTGGATGAAAACTTTGATTTATTTGAACAAAGCGGCGGACTTGCAGAGTATCGTGACCGATGCATAGTGAAAAGAATTGATGGCCGTGCCGGAACTGTAGAACTTCTCAACGGCACAATTCTGTCGGAGGGTACGATGGTAGGCAATGTTCACGAAGACGCTATACGTCGTGAACAGATACGAGAAACTATCCGTAGCCATTTTGAGCGTGAACGTATGCTTTTCCAGAGAGGAATAAAAGTATTGTCGCTTTTCTTTATCGACAAAGTAGAGAACTATCGTGTTTATGGTTCAGGCAATTCTTATACATTAGGCAAATTTGCTGAAATATTCGAGCGAGAATATATTAACGTTGTTAATGAAAACATTGATATATTCGCTCCTGAATATATGCAATATCTGCAAAGCCACCATGTTTCGACAGTACACGCCGGTTATTTTTCACAAGACAAGAAAGGGAAAATGACGGATACGAAAGAGTCAACCGAGAAAGGGCGTGAGGAAGCATTGCGAGCTTACGACCTTATTATGAAGAATAAAGAGAGACTTTTGTCATTCGACGAGCCTGTGCGTTTTATTTTCTCGCACTCAGCTCTAAAAGAGGGCTGGGATAATCCTAACGTCTTTCAAATATGCACATTGAAAGACAGCGACAATGTCACCAAGAAACGTCAAGAAGTGGGTCGTGGTATGCGCTTATGCGTCAATAAAAACGGCGAGCGTCAAGACCAAGACGTTCTCGGTGAACATGTTTTTGACACTAACATTCTTACTGTTATTGCATCCGGAAGCTACGAAAAGTTTGCAAAGCAACTTCAGACAGAGATTGCGGAAGCTGTAGCTTATCGACCGACTGTCGTAACTGTTGCTTTATTTGAGGGTAAAACCTTTAGTGACTCTGAGGGTAATACCATCAAAGTAACAACAGAAATGGCTCGCAAAATTAACAATCGTCTTGTAAAGAAAGATTACATCGATGACGAAGGTATGTTGACTCCCAAATACCACGATGATAAGCGTAATGGCACACTCGACTACGGGGAGGATTTAGCCTCCGTTTCTTCGGCTATCACAAAGGTGCTCGACGGAGTATTTGACCCGAAAGCAACTGCTCCAAGCAATGGGCGCAAACGCCGCACCGCAAATTTTGACGCTGAAAAATTTGCTCACTCACGCTTCAAAGAACTTTGGGAACAGATTAATGTTCGTTCGGTTTATTCGGTGGATTTCAGTTCGGAAGAATTGATATCCAAATGTATTGAACAAATAAACCTTCTCCTTAACGTGACTGAAATACATATTCAGATATCGACGGGTGCATTGGAGCAAATCAGAGATCGTGAATCGTTGGAGACGGGTTCGGCAATGACACAAGGAAAGACTATCCGCAAGACTATTTCTGAAGCTGTTAATCAATCTGTCAAATACGACCTTATTGGTAACATAGTTCGCGAAACCGGACTTACACGCCGTACTATCATCAAAGTATTACAGGACATAAATCCCGCAAAATTTATGCTTTTCCGTGTAAATCCGGAAGAGTTTATTATCAAGGTATCATCAATAATCAATGATTGCAAAGCAATAGCAGTCATTAAGAAGATAACCTATTCTCCAACAGAGCAGACCTTTGATACAGACCTTTTCACTGTCGATGAGGTAAGAGGTGTCGTTGATGATGATGCTATGATGAGTGAGAAATCACTCTACGATCTTGTGGTTGTGGATAGCAAGGGCACCGAAATGGACTTTGCAAAACATCTTGAAAGTAACGAAGATGTTGAGGTTTACACTAAGTTGCCTCGCGGCTTCTATATCAATACTCCTCTTGGACATTACAATCCGGACTGGGCGGTAGTATTCCGCGAGGGTAGTGTGAAGCATGTTTATTTCATTGCCGAGACTAAAGGTTCAATGCGTGAAGTAGATTTACGCGAAGCTGAGAAGTCTAAGATTGAGTGTGCTCGTCGACATTTTGCTTCACTGTCTAATTCCACTGTTAAATATGATGTAGTACAGAGTTACCAAGATCTCTATAATATTGTAAGCAATGACTGATACTATCTTATAATCAAGTCAAAGCTAATATTTAGTGCTTTTGCAAGTACCGGGCGATTGGGCATTTTTATCGTTAACCCGGGGTGAGGTCTACGGCTTTGCCCCGGGCTCTAATGTTGGAGCCAGATGGCGAATAGTTTGTCGCTTATTTGGTAACCTTCTTTGGGAGTTCTACTTACGAGCATTTTATCTTCTAATGAGCGAAGAGCGGTCTTAATGCTGCTGGTGGCGGGGAGATGATGAGACTGTATAAACGACTGAGCGAGAGGAGATTTTACACTCTTATCGCGTGCTATTGCTTTGAGAAGACATAACTGATTGTCGGTCAACCAAGCAGAATAGCTTTGGAATGTATCCGACTGCTCAGCTATAAGTTCTTTCACTACAACATCTACAAGAGTCTGATCGATGATATGGTCAGGATGCTCATAAATCCCATGCAAGACAGCCTGTATATACCATGTAATGCCCCCGGCAAAATCATATATCTTTTTGAAGACATCGCTGCTAATCGAACGACCTTGCCTTTCAAGCATCTTATTGGCAAAACGGCAATATTCATCGAAATCGATGCTATTAAGAGACATCACCATCGAACTTTGAAAGAAAGGACGGTTTGCCGATAAGAACATCTCTTCCATCATGTGCTGATGACTCCCGGAGAAGATGAAATAGACATTGGGCAGAAACTGAATATAGGAGCGCAGCAACGCCTCTAAACCGACATCCGGGTATTTTTGTATCTGTTGAAACTCGTCGATGGCGACATAACAACGTTTGCCCGACATCTTCATGTATTCAAAGATCTGTTTGAGGCTTTCATTCCCCTCACTTGGCTTGATATCCAATGTTACGGAGGGTACACCCGAGAGTGGGTCAAAAGTGATAGTCGGCCTCCATGCACTGAAGAAATCCTGGATTTTTCTAAGTGCTGATTGAGAGAAATTGTCAAGTTTTCCGAGGACGGCGGCACCCAAAGTTTGGACAAACTGTTCAACATTTTTGGTGGCAAAAATGTCAATATAAAAACATTTACAATCCTTATCCTCCGATTCCAGCTTATTGAAGACATGATGGATCAACCCGGTCTTTCCCATTCTTCTTGGGGAAACGAGTGTAACATTACGCTCATTTCTGAGCGTAGAAGAGACTTTATTAGACTCAGCGACACGGTCGCAGAAATACTCCGGGCCCTTATAGCCATATACAACGAAAGGGTTATTAAGTTTCACCATAACAGTATTGCGCATTTTATGTTGCGCAAATTACGCAATAAAAACTGAAAAAAGCAAGTAATCCGGATATTTATTTTTTAATAATTGTTAATTTGACAACACAGGGGGGCGAGCTGAAGCTCGCTCACAGAACCAAGAGGGGGGATAGATATTAGTGATTAGTGAATAGTGAATAGATATTAGTGAATAGATAGGGGGATATGGGGGAATGGGTTGGATAAAAAAGGGGGAGGTGTCTACTGGATTGTAGACACCTCCGGAATTAGAGATATAGTGGGATAAAGATTAGATCACACCTTGAGCCATCATAGCGTCAGCTACTTTGAGGAAGCCGGCGATGTTAGCGCCCTTCATGTAGTTGATATAGCCCTCTTCCTTGCCATATTCAACGCAAGCTTCGTGGATGTTGAACATGATCTCGTGGAGCATTTCGTCTACCTTCTTGGCGCTCCACTGGAGGTGCTCAGCATCTTGAGTCATCTCGAGACCTGAAACGGCTACACCACCGGCGTTAACAGCCTTACCGGGAGCGTAAGGAGTCTTGTTGGAGATGAAAGCGTCGATAGCTTCGGCAGTACATCCCATGTTGGAAACTTCAGCCACCATGAGGACATTGTTGGCGATAAGAGCCTTAGCGTCAGCCTCTCCGAGCTCGTTCTGAGTAGCGCAGGGGAGAGCGATGTCTACCTTCTGCTCCCAAGGCTTGCGGCCGGGGAAGAATTGCGAGCCGGGGAACTTGTCGGCGTAAGGAGCCACGACGTCATTGCCGGAAGCGCGGAGTTCGAGCATATAAGCGATCTTTTCAGCATCGAGACCTGCGGGGTCGTAGATGTATCCGTCGGGGCCGGAGATAGTCACGACTTTACCGCCGAGTTCAGTAGCCTTGGTAGCAGCGCCCCAAGCTACGTTACCGAAGCCGGAGATAGCGATAGTTTTGCCCTTGATGTCAGTACCGAGGTCCTTGAGCATTTGCTCTACGAAATAGAGAGCTCCGAAGCCTGTAGCTTCAGGGCGGATACGGCTACCGCCGAAAGAGAGACCCTTGCCGGTGAAAGTACCGGTGTTCTCGCGAGCGAGCTTCTTGTACATACCATACATATAACCAACTTCGCGGCCACCTACGCCGATATCGCCTGCGGGCACGTCACGGTCGGGGCCGAGGTTGCGCCAGAGTTCCATAACGAAAGCCTGGCAGAAACGCATGATTTCGCCGTCGCTCTTGCCGCGGGGGCTGAAGTCGGAACCACCTTTACCACCACCCATGGGGAGAGTAGTAAGAGCGTTTTTGAAAGTTTGTTCGAAACCGAGGAATTTGAGGATAGAGAGGTTGACAGAAGCATGGAAACGGATACCGCCCTTGTAGGGGCCGATAGCGTTGTTGAATTGTACGCGATAGCCGATATTGTTCTGCACTTCGCCTTTGTCGTCAACCCAAGACACGCGGAAAGTGAAGATACGGTCGGGCTCTACCATACGTTCGATGATACGAGCTTTTTCGTACTCGGGGTGCTGGTTGTAAACGTCTTCTACACAAAGGAGAACTTCCTTAACTGCCTGGAGGAATTCTTTCTCTCCGGGATGCTTGGCCTCAAGATTGGCCATGATCTCATTAATATTCATGCTAATCAGTTTAGATTTAAGTGTTCTAAATGATAACCCTTAAGAGGGGGTATTAAATATGATGCAAACTTACAAAATATATTTAAGATATCAATAAAAAAGGGGAGGAAAAATGGGTAAAAAAGAGGGGTAAAAGATATGTTATTGAACATACTTTCACAGCAAGTAGTCAATTAAAAGTAAAATCGGGGCGTATATCCCTGATATTTAGACAGATGAGGTGAGCGAGCTAAAGATCTCAGATGGAGGCAAGGGGGCGAAGGATCCGGCAGCCAAACTGCCGGGCACAGTAGGATTCGCCCCAAGAGGAGGGCTGAGGCGGGAGGCAGGGAGGCGAAAGATCCGGCAGCCAAACTGCCGGACACAGTAGGATTCGCCCCAAGAGGAGGGCTGAGGTTGGATGGGCAGGGTGGGATTAGGCGGGATGGGCAGGGTGGCGAAAGATCCGGCAGCCAAACTGCCGGACACAGTAGGATTCGCCCCAAGAGGAGGGCTGAGGGTGGCTGAGGCAGGGAGGGTCTGAGGCGGGAGGGGCAGGGAGGGATGACAGAGGAGGTAGGTAGGGAGGGAGGGATTAGGCGGGGAATAAAAAAAGGAGGCTCCTTGGGAGTCTCCTTTTTTTATTGGGTATTGATGGATTACTGCTTGAAGATAACGATACGGTTCCAGTCGTTGTGAGCAGGATATTCCTGAACATCAGAACCGAATGCGCAAGCGTTGAGGCGGCTTTCGTCGATGCCGTAAGTTTTAACGAGAACATCCTTAACGGCGTTAGCACGACGCTCAGAGAGCTTCAAGTTGTAGTCGCTTGTACCGGTGTTCTTGTCAGCATAACCAGCGATAACGATCTTCTCGTTGGGGTTAGCCTTGAGCCACTCAGCCATAGTGTAGATGTTCACCTCTTCAGTGGGGAGAATCTTAGCACTGTTGATAGTGAAGCGAACAGTAGCCATGAGAGGAGCGTTCTTGCACTCAGTGGGCTTAACTTCGGGGCAGGGGAGTTGAGCTTCGAGCTCAGCAACCTTTTCGCCGCAAGCTACGAGTTGAGAGCGGAGGTCGTTAACTTGGCCATTGAGGGCAGCGATCTGAGAAACGTAAGAGCACTCGTTGAAAGAGTTCCAGCCGCGGCCGCCGATGTTGAAGTTGAAACCGCCCATAGCCTGAACGAGAGCGTCAACGGCGTTACCAACAGCAGCGTTGTTCCAGTTGTCGCCATAGAATCCTGCGCGAGCTTCAGCGAAGAAGTCAACATACTTGCAGAGGCGGAAACGGAATTGGAGACCTGCGTACACGGGGAGAGTCCATTGAACAGACTTCCATTGGTTGTACTTGTAGTCGCGGATGTTAGTACCCTCGGGCTCGTTGCCGTTCTTGTCGTGGAAGTTCCAGTTAGCGTCACCACCGAGACCTACGAAAGGAATGATCGAGAAAACGCGGTTGGCGTTAACACCACCGAGCGAGTTGAACATATCCCACATAAGTTCGAAAGTAACAGTAGCATGTCTTGAGTGGCTCCAGCCGAGACGAGCATCGCAAGATTCGGGGCTGAGGGGGTTATCCCAGTGGAGAGAACCGTAAGCACCTTTAAGACGGAGACCCAAGTAGGGAGAGATCCAACGACCGAAACCGACGCTGTAAGTAGCAGTCCATCTTGTAGCATCTACAGAGGGAAGTGCGGATTCGCTGTTGCGGTTACCACGCTCTACGAAAGGCTGGTTACCACCGGCACTGATTTCGATGAACCAGTTGTCGCGCCAGTTAGAGAAATAGTGAGTGTTGTTGTCGCAAGTGAACTCGGTAGCAGTAGCTGCACCGTCTGCAACGAACACATCTTGTGCATTAGCCACATTGCTTGAAGCAAAGAGACCAGCACATACAGCCATTACAAAGTAAAAATTTTTTGCTTTCATACTGTAATTGTTAAAAAGTAGGTATTCTTATTATTTAAACAAATTTCGGATGAAAAGTATTTTGACACGCAAGAGAAAAAGCATATTTCAGTATCAAGACAGACTGCCGCCATAATATTTAAAAAGGCATAATAAATGGATCACAGTAGGGCACAATGCCAAAATATGTTAAATACTCCTATCAAATCAACTGCAAAATTAAGCAATAATTTTTAAAAACAAATGATTTAGCAAAAAAAATATGCAATTGTGGCGACAAAAATGATAAAAAATCTAAAAATAGGAGATAAAAGGGTCAAATTCGAGGAATTTTTGCTAATTTTACGATTTTAAAATTATAAGAAACAAAAGATAACAGAACGAAGAGGTTTAAACATCGCAAGATGAAGCCACAGACGAAATATAAGATAACGATCGAAGATGAGTCACACCTGACGGAGGTGACGAGTCGGAGGTTTACTCTCGTTGGACTCTGCGCGGCGATGGGAGTGGTATTGCTTCTATCGCTGATATTGGCGGGACTTATCATCTCGTCGACGCCATTGCGGACCCTCTTGCCGGGGTATCTGAAAGAATCGGAGCGTTCGGCTACCGAAGAGGGTTTGATGCGACTTGACTCACTGATGGAGGTATATGAAAAGAACCAGGTCTATATCGACAACATCTTGCGGGTGACAGACACAGAACGGACGTCGAGCGACTCTACGGGGATATCTCGACCTCAGCGGAGGGCAGTGACCGATACGCTGACCGGGCCGAGTCGTGGCGAGCAGCGCTTTGTGAGTCAGATGGAAGAGCGCGAGCGCTTTAATATATCGGTGTTGGCGCCGATAGCGGCAGAGGGGATTTCCTTCCGACAACCCGGGCGGAATTCGCTTTTCACCACCGAATCGCGGGGGTCGGAGATCGGGGAAGTGTTGATGCTGAGCGATGAGAATGTAGAGAACATAGCCGAAGGGACAGTGATCGCGATCTACTATTCAGCGGCAGATCGGGGATATGAGATAGTGGTGCAGCATAGTCGAGGATTTATCACGGGCTATTCGCATATGGGGAGTCCGATGGTGTCGGTAGGAGATCACATACCTGCGGGTCAGGTGATAGCGATGTCTCCGCATCCCGACACGAAGGGGAGGCGGATATTGCGTATTCGGATGTGGCACAATGGACTTCCGGTGATCCCCTACGACTATATCGGCGAGATCGAGGAGAGGATAGATAAAGAGGCGGAGAGTTACGAATCGCCACGAGGGAAATGAGAGAATAGAGAAACGACAATAAACCGAGTATATATATAATAAGGAATAAAGGATGAAGCCGCAATCAAAAGAGGCATCAAAAATAACGATATTAGGGAGCACCGGGAGCATCGGCACCCAGACCCTTGACATCGTGCGGGAATATCCAGATCGATTCAGGGCAGAAGTGTTGACAGCACGGCGCAACTGGGAGTTATTGGCACGTCAAGCCAAGGAGTTCAATCCGAGAGTGATAGTGATCTCTGACGAGAGGTACTATCCGGATCTGAAAGAGGCAGTGAGCGGCACCGGCATCGAAGTAATGGCGGGCGCTGAAGCTGTGGCAGAGGCTGCGGGCATGCCCGGGTCGGACACAGTAGTAACGGCGATGGTGGGTTATAGCGGTTTGACACCGACGATACGAGCCATAGAGCAGGGTAAGCGAATAGCACTTGCCAACAAAGAGACACTGGTGGTGGCAGGGGCACTGATCACCCGGCTTGCCGAGCAAACGGGGAGCGAGATAGTGCCGGTGGATAGCGAACATTCGGCGATCTATCAATGTCTGGTGGGAGAAGACCGACAGAAGATGCGCAAGATTATCTTGACAGCGAGTGGCGGGCCCTTCCGGACACTGAGCAAAGATGCGCTGGAGCATGTGAGTGTAACAGATGCTCTGAAGAATCCCAACTGGGAAATGGGGGCAAAAGTGACCATAGACTCCGCCTCGATGATGAACAAAGGGTTTGAGATGATCGAAGCTCGTTGGCTCTTCGACTGCTCGCCTCGGAAGATCGAGATAGTGGTGCATCCGCAATCGATAGTACACTCGATGGTGGAATATTGCGACGGATCGATCAAGGCACAGCTTGGCGTTCCGGACATGCGGATGCCGATACGCTATGCGTTGGGGCATCCGGAGCGGCTATCAACACAATCCCCACCCCTATCGTTGGCGCAGTATAGCCGACTTGACTTCGAGGCGCCCGACATGGAGAAATTTCCCTTATTGGCGATGGCCTTCGAGGCTATCGAAGCCGGGGGCACGATGCCCTGTGTGCTGAATGCCGCCAACGAAGTGGCAGTGGCAGCCTTCTTGCAGGGGGAGATCAAATTCACCGATATGTATAAAATAGCGGAATCGACGATGAGCAGCATGTCGAAGATCGAAGAAGTGACAATGCCCCATCTGATAGCCACCAACCGGGAAGCAGTGGCACTCGCCCGAGAGAAAGCGGCACAACTGCGAAGATAATAGAGACATATATCATCTCGAATAAGACGACAACAATAAATCTGAATCAATAACACCCATTAAAACGACAACAAGACATTGGAAACATTTCTGATAAAGGGGGCACAGCTGATAGTAGCCTTAGCCATACTGATCATCATACATGAGTTTGGACACTTTTTCTTCTCACGCATCTTCGGAGTGCGAGTAGAGAAATTCTATATATTCTTTGATCCGAAATTTGAGCTATTCAAATGGTTTCCGAAGAGATACTATGGATTTTTCGGCAAGACCAAGAAATTGAAAGGATATAAAGATGAAGGAGAACAGGATTCGGATCGAGGTGTCGACGAGGCTTCAAAGCCAGCCATAGTCGAGCCGGCATCGCCGAAGAAGAGGAGCTTCTGGGGTGAGACCGAGTATGGTATCGGATGGATACCACTTGGGGGCTACTGTAAGATCGCCGGCATGATCGACGAATCGATGGATACCGAGCAGATGAAGCAGCCGGAGCAAGAGTGGGAATTTCGCTCCAAGCCGGCATGGCAGCGATTGCTGATCATGGTGGGAGGCGTTCTCTTCAACTTTCTGCTTGCCATAGTGATCTATGCCGGCATCGTCTACACCCAGGGGGAGAAATATGTACCACTGAAGGATGTGACCTTGGGTATGCAATACTCGGAAGAGGCACACAAGATAGGATTCAAAGATGGCGATATACCCTTGATGGCAGATGGCATATCCTTGGAAGGCAATCCGATGGAAGATCGTCTGAAGATGATCCAATCGAAAGAGGTGATAGTGTCACGCGGGGGTAAGCAGGTAAAGATCTCGATACCCTCGAAATTCATGTTGAGTCTCGACGAAGAGGCGAAGCGCGAAGATACGGAGATAGCCTTTCTCTCCTTCAGAGTTCCGGTTCGCATCAATCAGATAGCCGCCGGCGAGGGGGCCGCCAAGGGGGGTCTTGAGGTAGGGGATCAGATTATCTCGATCGATGGCACCCCTACCCCATCGCTATATGAATTTTTCGCCACCCTTCCGGGTCATGACAATAAGACGGTAAGGCTTCAAGTGGTAAGGGGTGACGGAGAGCGCCGCGACACATTGGAGAAGGCAGTTACCCTCTCCTCGTCATCGAAGATGGGGATCGGATTGGACACCGACCCTTCGCTCTTCTACGCCTACAAAGAGAAGCGCTACAATATTTTTGAGTCAGTGCCTCGCGGCATCGAGATGGGAGTCGACCGACTTGTAAGCTATGCCAAATCGATGAAGTTGATATTCACCAAAGAGGGAGCAAGTTCGATCGGCGGCTTCGGTGCAATCGGCAGCATCTTCCCGGAGACATGGAATTGGCTTGCCTTCTGGAACATAGCGGCATTCCTCTCGGTGGCATTAGCATTTATGAATATACTTCCGATACCGGCACTCGATGGAGGGCATGTGATATTTCTGCTCTACGAGGTGATCTTCCGCCGCAAGCCGGGAGACAAATTCATGGAGCGAGCCCAGATCGTGGGAATGATCTTGCTGATCTCCCTTTTGGTTTATGCCAATGGTATGGACATCATAAGGCTCTTCAAATGATAGGTCCTACGAAGATAGGGAGCACCGTAGAGTATGATTCATAAAACAAAATCGACAGCAACGAGATAAGACATGAAGAAAAAACAGGGAAATCCGAATATAAGTGACGAGCAGGGAGTAATCACCTTGCGACCCGGGAAAGAAGAATCCTTACTACGTCGCCATCCGTGGGTCTTTTCGGGAGCGATCGCGAGCTTGCCTCGCGATCTGGAAGAGGGCGACGAGGTGGTGGTGAAAGATAGCCGCGGGACAGTGATGGGCGTAGGGCACTATCAGATCGGGAGTATCTCGGTGAGGATATTGGAATTTGGGGTGGAGCATTTGAGCGAAGACTTCTACTATCAGCGCTTGTTGAGTGCCTACAACATGCGTCGATCCTTAGGATTGATGCGCGAAGACAACAACTGCTATCGGCTGGTGCATGGCGAGGGGGACTTTCTGCCGGGTCTAATCGTCGACATCTATGGCGACACGGCAGTGATGCAGGCACACTCACCGGGGATGCACTTTGCGCGGATGGTGATAGCCGAGGCATTGACCCGCCTGCCGGAGGCACGCATCCGCAATGTATATTACAAGAGTGAAACGACCCTTCCCTACAAGGCAGAGCTTGATGCGGAGAATGAATATCTGATCGGCGACTACGACGGCAACATAGCCATAGAGAATGGCTTGATGTTTAACATCGACTGGCTCAAGGGACAGAAGACCGGTTTCTTCGTGGATCAGCGAGAGAATCGCAAGCTGCTTGAGACATTTGCTCGCGATCGGAAGGTGCTTAACATGTTTTGCTACACCGGAGGGTTCTCGGTGTATGCGATGCGAGGAGGGGCTAAGAGTGTGGAATCAGTCGACTCCTCAGCCAAGGCGGCAGCTCTGACCGAGGCGAATATGGAATTGAACTTTCCGGGCGACACACGCCATAAGACCTACGCCGAAGATGCGTTCAAATTTTTAGCAGAAATGCCGGCAGACACCTACGATTTGATCATCTTGGATCCGCCGGCCTTCGCCAAGCATCGCGGCGCGATCAAGAATGGACTTATCGGCTATCGCAAGCTCAACAGCAAGGCCTTCGAGAAGATCAAATCGGGAGGCATCCTCTTCACCTTCTCCTGTTCGCAGGCGATCACACGCGATATGTTCCGTATGGCAGTGTTCACCGCCGCCGCCAAGAGTGGGAGGAAGGTCAGAATCCTGCATCAGTTGTCACAGCCGGCAGACCATCCGATCGACATCTCTCATCCTGAAGGAGAATATCTCAAAGGGCTCGTGCTGCAAGTTGAATAATCTGAATCTAAAATCACAAAAAATCTAAAAAACCCAACCAAAGACATGAACAAGATCATACCGACACTAATCATCGGGGCAGTGGCAGGAATCCAAGCCAATGCCGAGGTCGACAAGAACTTCAACTATCATGTAGATAGATTTGCCGACATCGAAGTATTGCGATATGAAGTGCCTGAATTTGACAGGTTGACACTTCAGCAGAAGAAGATGGTATATTACCTGTCGCAGGCTGCGCAGATGGGACGCGACATCATCTGGGATCAGAACTGCAAATACAACTTGCAGATCCGCAGGGTATTGGAAGAGATCTATACCGGCTATGAAGGAGACAAGACGAGCGCCGACTATAAGGCGTTTGAGGTCTACATTAAGCAGGTATGGTTTGGCAACGGCATCCACCACCACTACTCTACCGACAAATTCAAGCCGGGATTCAGCCGCGAGTTCTTCATGCAAGAGGCCTCGAAATTGAAGCCCTGTCAGTTGCCTCTCAAGCCGGGAGAGACATCAGAAGAACTGCTTTCGACACTGAGTGAAGTAATCTTCAACCCCGACGTGTTGGCAAAGCGAGTCAACCAGGATGGCACCCAAGATGTGGTTGCTACCTCAGCGGGCAACTACTATGGCGAGGGAGTGACCCAAGCCGAAGTAGAGGACTTCTACAACGAGATGAAAGATCCGAACGACCCACGCCCCGTGTCCTACGGGTTGAACCGACGCGTGGTGAAGGGAGAAGATGGCAAGCTTCACGAGCAGGTGTATCGCCTCAACGAGCTCTATGGTCCCGCCATTTCGGAGATCATCTACTGGCTTGAGAAGGCACGAACCGTAGCGGAGAATGAAGCGCAAGAGAGATATATCGCAGCTCTGATCGGCTACTACATCACCGGCGACCTGAAGACCTTCGACGAATATAGCATTCTCTGGGCAGAAGACACCAAATCGGATGTAGACTTCGTCAATGGCTTCATCGAGAGTTATGGCGACCCACTCGGCATGACGGGAGCATGGGAATCATACGTCAACTTCCGTAATGCCAAATCCTCGGAGCGCACCGAGATAATTTCGAAGAATGCACAATGGTTTGAAGACCACTCGCCGGTGGATTCACGCTTCAAGAAAGAAGAGGTGAAGGGAGTATCAGCGAAGGTGATCAATGCGGCGATGCTTGGCGGCGATGCCTTCCCGTCAACAGCGATTGGCATCAATCTGCCCAACTCCAACTGGATACGCGCCGAGCATGGATCGAAATCGGTGACAATCGAGAATATCACCGAGGCCTACGACAAGGCATCGCATGGCAATGGATTCAACGAAGAATTTGTGATCGACAAAGAGACATCGAAGTTGATGGAGGATTATCTCTATATCACCGACATGCTCCACACCGACCTTCATGAATGTTTGGGTCATGGTTCGGGCAAGCTTCTGCCGGGGGTAGATGGCGATGCGTTGAAAGAGAATGGCAGCACACTCGAAGAGGCACGCGCCGACCTCTTCGCCCTCTACTATTTGGCAGACCAAAAGCTGATCGATCTTGGGATCCTCGACAATCCTGAGGCCTACCAGGCGGAATATTACAAATATATCATGAATGGCATGATGACCCAGCTCAACCGCATCGAGCTTGGCAACGATGTGGAAGAGGCGCACATGCGCAATCGCCAACTGATCGCACGATGGGCATACGAGCATGGCAAGAAGCAAGCCAAGGGAGGCAAAGATGTGATCGCCTTAGTGAAGAAGGGAGGCAAGACCTATGTCAAGATCAATGACTATGCCAAGCTGAGAGAGCTCTTCGGCAAGTTGCTTAGCGAGATCCAGCGCATCAAGAGCGAGGGTGACTACAAGGCAGGCAATGATATCGTGCAGAAATATGCAGTAAAGGTGGATCGCAAGCTCCACAAAGAGGTGATCGAACGTTTCTCGAAGCTGAACATACCGCCATATCGCGGCTTCATCAATCCGGTCTACACCCCTGTGACCGATGCCAACGGCGAGATCACAGACATCCAAATATCCTGGCCTGAGAACTATGTAGAGCAGATGTTGCGATTGAGCAGAGACTACTCACCATTGACCAAATGCTGCAAGAGGGTATGCAAGAAATAAAGCGACAATTTTTCACCTATCGCAATGGTATGCTTGCCGACACGTTGCGGAGTTATGGCTATCCCTATAAGGTGATCTTCGGGCTTGAATTGCCGAGGATTGCAGATATAGCCCGCGGGCTCAGCCCCTCCGCAGAACTGGCAGAGCAGCTATGGGAAGACCGGGAAGTTCGGGAATCACGACTGCTTGCCACCTACCTCTACCCGGCGTCAGAGATGACCGAAGAGCGTGCCGAGGCGATGGCTTCGGATGTACGCACCCAAGAAGAGGCAGACATGTTGGCATTTCGCATCTTCAAGCGGATGGATCATGCCGCCGACTTGTTGGAGCGATTGCGCAAGAATCCGGCATGCCGGCGTGCGGCAGATGCCCTTGCAGCCCATCTCGAAAGGTGAATTAAAAAAACGGCACAATATTTGCTATATAATACTGTGGAGCGATAAAGTCGACTCCACAGTATTTTTTTGCCAAAAATTGCAAAAATTGTGACAAAAAAGGTACTCATGACCTGCCGATGACCATCTCAAGGGAAAAATCGACAGAGAAAAGAAAGAAAAAATAAATAAACTAAAAAAAAAATGGCAACAGGAAAAATCGGGGTAACTACCGAAAACATCTTCCCCGTGATCAAGAAATTTTTGTATAGCGATCACGAGATATTCTTGCGAGAGCTTGTGTCAAATGCAATCGATGCGACCCAGAAATTGAAGACTCTCCAGGCACATGGAGATTTCAACGGTGACCTTGGCGAATTGAATGTCAGGGTGGACATCGACAAAGAGGCCGGCACGCTGACCATCAGCGACCGCGGCATCGGCATGGATGCCGACGACATCGAGAAATATATCAATCAGATAGCCTTCTCGGGTGCCGAAGAGTTTCTGAGCAAATATAAGGATAATGCCAACAACATCATCGGGCACTTCGGCCTTGGCTTTTATTCCGCCTTTATGGTGTCGAAGCGCGTAGTGATTCGTTCGTTGTCGTATAAGGAGGGCTCCACGGGTGTTGAATGGAGTTGCGATGGCAGTCCCGAATTTGAGATGAAAGAGTGCACAAAGTCAGATCGAGGCACAGATATCATCCTCTATATCGACGATGACAACAAGGAGTTCTTGGAGCGCAGTCGGATCGATGCATTGCTTCGCAAGTATTGTCGCTTCCTGCCTGTGCCTGTGATCAGCGGCAAAGAGCAGGAGTGGAAAGATGGCAAATATCAGGATGGCGAGAAGGATAATGTGATCAATGCCACCCAGCCACTATGGACACGCAAGCCGACCGACTTGACCGATGAAGATTACATCAACTTCTATCATGAACTGCGCCCCATGGATGGGGAACCGATGTTCTGGATTCATCTGAATGTGGACTATCCCTTCAATCTGACGGGTATCCTCTACTTTCCGAAGATCCACAACAACATCGACATCCAGAAGAATCGCATCCAGTTGTATTGCAATCAGGTGTTCGTCACCGACCAGGTGGAGGGTGTAGTGCCGGAGTTCATGACCATCATGCAGGGAGTTATCGATTCTCCCGACATACCGCTGAATGTAAGCCGCAGTTATCTGCAAGCCGACCAGCAAGTGAAGAAGATCTCGAGCTATATCTCGAAGAAGGTGGCAGAGAAGCTTGACAAGATGTTCAAAGAAGACCGCAAGGTTTATGAAGGGAAATGGAATGACATCGAGATCTTCATCAAATATGGCATGCTGACCGACGAGAAGTTCTTCGAATCGTCGAAGAAGTTCTTCCTCTTCCGCGACATCAACGACAGCTACTATACGCTTGAAGAGTACCGCACACTGATAGAGAGCGAGCAGACCGACATGAATGGTGATTTGATCTATCTCTACGCCACCGACAAGGTGGAGCAATACACCTACATCAAGCGAGCAGAAGAGAAGGGTTATAACGTAGTGATGCTGGATGGTCAGTTGGATCAGCATTTGATTCAGATGCTTGAGACCAAGCAGGAGAAGATCCGCTTCGAGCGAGTGGATGCCGACACACCGGAGCGTCTTATCAAGAAGGAAAAGAGCGACAAGAAGAGCGATTTGAGTGACTTCGAGAGCGATCTACTGCGTGAGATCTTCACGAGTCAGCTTCCGAATATCGAAGACACGAACATCATAATCGAGGTGGAATCGCTTGGCGAGAAAGAGGCACCCGCCACAGTGACACAGAACGAGATGATGAGGCGAATGAAAGAGATGGCAGCCATGCAACCCGGCATGAGTTTTTATGGCAATATGCCGAAGAGCTATACGATGGTGGTCAATCCGGAACAGAAGAGTGTATCGGAGATCTTGAAGCAGGGAGTCTCGTCACTGGAGGCTGAAGTTATGCCACTGAGCCGGGATATCGAGGCTCTGAATGGAGAGATTGCCGAATTGCGCAAGACACTTGATGAGAAGAAAGAGGAATCGGAGAAAGATTCGATCCGCGGCGAGATCACCAAGAAAGAGGGCGAAGTCGGCGCAAAGCGCGCAGAGAAAGAGCGTCTTATCGGCGAATATGCCGGCACACAGCCGGTGGTAAAACAGGTGATCGACCTGGCGCTCTTGCAGAGCAACTTGCTGAAGGGAGAGGCCTTGTCAAAATTCATCGCCCGCTCCATCTCACTGCTATAAGAGACAGAACCACATACCACACGAAAAAAAGCGAGACTCTCTGACGAGAGCCTCGTTTTTTTGTGGTTAGTCGGCGCGGATGGCTTCTATTGGGGAGATTTTTGCTACGAACCTTGAGGGGAGGAGTAGACAGATGTAGATGACGATCAGGCATCCGAGGTTGAGCAGGATGATGGCCGTAGGATCTAATTGGACCGGGACGAAGTCGATGTAATAGGCATCGGCATCGAGGGGTATGAAGTGCCAACGGTGTTGTGCCCACAATATGGAGAGGGATAGCGCATTGCCGATCAACATGCCGACACATGCCACCTTAAGAGCGAGGTAAACGAATACTTTTCTTACCCCCGACACGGAGGCACCAATGGCTCGTGCTATGCCGATGAATCGCTTCTTGTCAAGTATCAAGATAAGCATACCGGAGATGAGTGTGGCGACAGCTACGATGATCATCAGGGTCAACACGACGATGACGTTGGTGTCAAGAAGGGAGAGCCAGTTGAAATAACCGGCACCTTGGCTCAGAGCATTTTCCACATGATAATATCTATAGAGCGTACCGTCGGCGGAAGCCTGAGCGAGACGATTGTTGAGAAGAAGTGTATAATCGGGGAGAAGGTCGAAATTATCCACATTGACGGCTATCGACGTTCCCTGATCGGGTAAGACCTCAGCGATATTCTGAATAATAGAGAGAGAGCCGTAGGCGAGCACATCATCATAAGAATCGAAATGGGTATTGAAAATACCGACGATCTCGAGACGACGGACTCTGATATCATCGGAGATGAAATAAGTGTCGATCTTATCGCCGAGTTTAAGTCTGAGCTGACGCGCGGCTATCTGCGAGATAACTATCTTGAGTTCATCATCGGGAGAATCGAAGTCAGGGATTACCCCTTGGCAGAGATTGCGACGTATGAAAGATTGCAACATCTTTCCATTAATGCTTCGGAGATATAATCCTTTGAAATCGGTCGGTGTTTTGAATATAGCCGGGATAGAAGCCTCGAGGGAATATTCCGAGATGTAAGGTTCATTGTCAAGGAGAGTGCGAAGAGATGGAGAAAGTGACACGACATTAGCGTCGTCACCCTCAGAGGGTATGTTATAGATGGAAATATGAGAATTAAAGCCTACGACCTTATCTCGGATCTCACGTTTGAAGCCGGTGACGATAGCCACAGCAGCGATCATCACAGCAATAGAGAGCGCCACTGCCGTGATGGATACGGCGACAGAAGGAGACCGGCGATGAGAGCCGGAAGAGAGGGAAAGGCGACGAGCCAGGAAAAAGCTATAACTCATAAAGGGATCTATAGTGGAAATAAGGGAAGAAAAAAGAGTGGAGAGTGTACCAAAATGGGAAATCTTGATACACTCTCACACATCGTATATTAAAAACTTTTAAGATAAAGCTCAAAAGAGAGCACTCTTAAGCGTTGGGAGCATCAGCGAGGTCGTCATTGTCAGCCTCACGGATTGCAGCGAGCTCATCCTTGTTGGCAACGACGAGTTTTTGATACTCACGGAGGCCTGTACCGGCGGGGATCAGGTGACCGCAGATCACATTTTCCTTCATACCCTCGAGACTATCAGACTTGCCATTGATAGCAGCTTCATTGAGCACCTTGGTGGTTTCCTGGAAAGAAGCAGCCGACATAAAGCTTGAAGTCTGGAGAGCGGCACGAGTGATACCTTGGAGGATCTGGTGAGAAGTAGCGGGCATAGCGTCGCGAACCACCATGGTGCGAAGGTCCTTACGCTTGAGCGAAGAATTTTCGTCGCGGAGTCGGCGTTGAGTTATGATCTGACCGGCGAGGTAATTGGTAGAATCACCGGCATCGATGATATACTTCTTGCCCCAGATATTATCATTTTCCTCCATGAAATCGCGCTTATCGACGATCTGCTGTTCGAGGAAACGAGTATCACCCGGATCGATGATATTCACCTTGCGCATCATCTGGCGAACGATAACTTCGAAGTGCTTATCGTTGATCTTCACGCCCTGCATACGGTAAACATCCTGCACCTCATTAACGATATACTCCTGGACTGCAGTCGGGCCCATAATATTGAGGATATCCTCGGGAGTCACAGCGCCATCAGAGAGAGGTGTACCGGCACGCACATAGTCGTTCTCCTGAACGAGGATCTGCTTGGAGAGTGGTACGAGATAAACTTTCTCCTGGCCGAGTTTGCTTGTAACGGAGATCTCGCGGTTACCACGTTTGATTTTACCGATCTTGACCTCACCATCGATTTCAGAGACGACAGCGGGGTTGGAGGGGTTACGCGCCTCGAAGAGCTCGGTGACACGTGGGAGACCACCGGTGATGTCACCTGCGCTATTGCTGGCGCGAGGTATCTTCACGAAAACTTGACCCGGAGTAAGATTGTCTCCCTCATTGATCAGGAGGTGAGCACCTACAGGGAGAGAATAAGTACGGATCAATTCGTCATTATCATTATAGAGGAGTGCAGCGGGCACTTTAGTACGATCCTTAGACTCGATGATGATCTTCTCGTGGAGGTTGGTACCCTCTTCTGACTCGACGCGGAAAGTGACACCCTCCTCGACATTTTCGAAGCGGACCTTACCGCCAACTTCAGCGATGATCACAGCGTTGAAGGGGTCCCATTCGCAGATCATAGTACCGGCCTTAACCTCCTCGCCATTCTTGCAATAGAGGCGCGAACCGTAGGGGATGGTAGCGTTCATCAAGACGATGCCAGACTTAGGCTCGACGAGTCTCATCTCAGCCATACGACCTACGACGATAGCTACGCCGTTGGCATCAGTGACAGTACGGAGTTCATCGATTTCGAGGCGGCCATCGTGGCGAGTAGTAACATCCTTCTTGGCAGCGACATTACCGGCGACACCACCGACGTGGAAAGTACGGAGAGTAAGCTGCGTACCGGGCTCACCGATAGACTGGGCAGCGATAACACCGACAGCTTCACCCTTCTGGACCATACGGTGAGTAGAGAGGTTGCGGCCATAGCACTTTGCGCAGACGCCCTTCTTGGACTCGCAAGTGAGGACAGAGCGAATCTCGACAGACTCGATGGGAGACTTCTCGATGCGCTCGGCAGCAGCCTCGGTGATTTCCTCGCCGGCATGGACGATGATATCTTCGGGATTGTAGGGATCGACCACGTCATGGACGGAAACACGACCCAAGATACGCTCAGAGAGTGAAGCTACAACCTCCTCATTATTTTTGATTTCGGTGCAGACGAGACCACGGAGCGTGCCGCAATCCTCCTCATTGATGATGACATCGTGAGCCACATCGACGAGACGACGAGTCAGATAACCGGCGTCGGCAGTCTTAAGGGCGGTATCGGCAAGACCCTTACGCGCACCGTGAGTAGAGATAAAGTACTCCAACACAGAGAGGCCCTCCTTGAAGTTGGCGAGGATAGGGTTCTCGATGATCTGACCACCCTCGGCACCAGCCTTCTGAGGCTTCGCCATAAGACCACGCATACCGGAGAGCTGACGGATCTGGTCTTTCGAACCACGGGCACCCGAGTCAAGCATCATGTAAACGGAGTTGAAGCCCTGTTGGTCTTCTTCCATTTGCTTCATCAGGGTCTTGGCGAGACGATCGTTGACATGCGTCCAGATATCGATGATCTGGTTATAACGGTCGGTCTGGGTGATGAAACCCATAGCGAAGTTATTGAGCACCTCTTCGACCTGAGCATGACCTTCAGCCACATATTGAGCCTTCTCTTCAGGGATAATGACATCACCGAGGTTGAAGCTCAATCCGCCGCGGAATGCCATAAGGTAACCGAGGTTCTTGATATCATCGAGGAATTGGGCAGAACGAGTCACACCGCAAGTCTTGATGACATTGCTGATGATGCCACGGAGCGACTTTTTGGAAATAATCTCATTGACATAACCGATCTCCTTTGGCACGAAACGATTGAAGAGCACGCGACCGACGGAAGTATCCTTCTTGAGGACCTTCTGCTGCACGCCATCGACGATATCGTCAACGAGGACGCTGACAGGGGCATGGAGAGTAACACGGCCCTCATTGTAAGCGATTTCAGCCTCTTCGGGACCATAGAAAACAGTACCTTCACCCTTATCGCCCTTGCGGAGCTTGGTGATATAATAAAGACCGAGCACCATATCCTGCGAAGGCACGGTGATAGGAGCGCCATTGGCAGGGTTAAGGATGTTGTGAGCACCGAGCATAAGGAGTTGCGCTTCGAGCACAGCCTCATTGCTGAGGGGGAGGTGGACAGCCATCTGGTCGCCGTCGAAGTCGGCGTTGAAGGCAGTACAAGCGAGGGGGTGGAGCTGGATAGCCTTACCCTCGATCATACGAGGTTGGAAAGCCTGGATACCGAGACGGTGAAGCGTCGGGGCACGGTTGAGGAGCACGGGGTGACCCTTCATGACATGCTCGAGGATATCCCATACCACAGGCTCCTTGCGATCTACGATCTTCTTGGCGCTCTTGACAGTCTTGACGATGCCACGCTCGATGAGCTTGCGGATGATGAAAGGCTTATAAAGTTCGGCAGCCATAAGTTTGGGGATACCGCACTCATGCATTTTAAGTTCGGGGCCGACGACGATCACCGAACGAGCGGAATAGTCGACACGCTTACCGAGGAGGTTCTGACGGAAACGACCTTGCTTACCCTTGAGCGAATCGGAGAGAGACTTGAGGGGACGGTTGACATCGCTCTTGACAGCCGAAGACTTGCGGCTATTATCGAGGAGCGAATCGACAGCCTCCTGGAGGAGACGCTTTTCATTTCGGAGGATCACCTCGGGAGCTTGAATTTCGATAAGACGTTTCAAGCGGTTGTTACGGATGATGACGCGACGATATAGGTCATTGAGGTCGGAAGTAGCGAAGCGACCGCCATCGAGGGGGACGAGGGGTCTGAGTTCGGGTGGGATCACGGGCACAGCCTTAAGGATCATCCACTCGGGGCGGTTGCGATTGGCAGAAGCGATGAACGAATTGACGACCTGAAGGCGTTTGAGGGCTTCGGTCTTTCGTTGTTGTGAGCCGTCGGTGTTGGCACGCTGACGGAGCTCAGCGGCGAGCTTCTGGAGGTCGAGATCCTTGAGGAGGTCGTAGATGGCATCAGCACCCATCTTGGCGATGAACTTATTTTCATCGTCATCGGGGAGGAGGTCATTGCCCTCGGGGAGAGTTTCGAGCACCTTGAGATATTGCTCCTCAGTGAGGAGGTCGAGGCGTTCGAGAGTTTGGGGTTTACCATTCTCCAACTCGAACTCATAATTGCTGGGTTTGATTACGACATAACGTTCGTAATATATGATATCCTCAAGTTTCTTGGATGGGATGCCAAGGAGGTAACCGATCTTATTTGGGAGTGAGCGGAAATACCAGATATGAGCCACGGGGACAACGAGTTCGATGTGACCCATACGTTCGCGGCGCACCTTTTTTTCGGTGACTTCGACACCGCAACGGTCGCAGACGATACCCTTATAACGGATACGTTTGTACTTACCGCAATGGCACTCATAGTCCTTGACGGGGCCGAAGATTTTCTCGCAGAAAAGGCCATCGCGCTCAGGCTTGTAAGTGCGATAGTTGATGGTTTCCGGCTTTAGCACTTCGCCGCTCGACTTCTCCTTGATTTCTTCGGGAGAAGCGAGACCGATAGTAATCTTGGTGAAATTGCTTTTAATCTTATTGTCTTTTCTTGTAAAAGCCATATTAGATTCCTTGATTAGATCGGGTTCCCCCGGGGGAGGGGGACCCGAATAGGATAATTCTGAAACTGAAATTAATCGAGCGTAATGCTCAAGCCGAGGCCACGGAGTTCGTGGAGGAGCACATTAAGCGACTCGGGGATGCCGGGAGTAGGCATAGGGTCGCCCTTAACGATAGCCTCGTAAGCCTTGCTGCGGCCCACCACGTCATCCGACTTGATGGTAAGGATCTCTTGGAGGATATGAGCGGCGCCGAAGGCTTCGAGGGCCCATACCTCCATTTCACCGAAGCGCTGACCACCGAACTGAGCCTTACCACCGAGAGGTTGCTGAGTGATAAGAGAGTAGGGGCCGATGGAGCGAGCGTGCATCTTATCTTCGACCATGTGTCCAAGTTTAAGCATATAGATAACGCCGACAGTGGCGGGCTGGTCGAAACGGTCGCCTGTGCCACCATCATAGAGGTAAGTCTTACCATATCTTGGGAGGCCTGCCTTATCGGTCCACTCATTAAGGTCGTCGAGCGAAGCGCCGTCAAAGATAGGCGTTGCGAACTTCTCGCCGAGTTCACGACCAGCCCAACCGAGCACGGTCTCGAAGATCTGACCGAGGTTCATACGCGAAGGCACACCCAGCGGGTTGAGGACGATATCGACGGGCGTACCATCTTCGAGGAAAGGCATATCCTCTTGACGGACAACGCGCGACACGATACCCTTGTTACCGTGGCGACCTGCCATCTTATCTCCGACACCGATCTTACGTTTCTTAGCGATATATACCTTAGCCATCTGGAGGATGCCTGAGGGGAGTTCGTCGCCAATGGTGATATCGAGTTTCTTGCGGCGGAGTTCGCTATCGATTTGCTTTGACTTGCGCATGTAGTTGGTGACGAGCTGAGCCACCATATTATTGATGCGCTCATCGGCAGTCCAACCTGAGATATTGACAGTCTCATAATCGATACCGGCGAAATCGACGTTATCGAACGAAGCACCTTCAGCCACGATATCAGCTCCGATGAAATCCTTGACGCCTGAAGATACTTGCCCCTTGAGGAGAGTACTCATCTTGGAGACCATGAGGTCGAGGAGTTCTTTCTGGCGCTCTGCATATACAGACTCGAGTTCATCGAGTTCGGCGTTTGGAGCATTCTTGCCGGTCTTCTTACGGACAGCCTTAGAGAAGAGGTTAGTACCGATGACGACACCCTTGAGCGAAGGAGTAGCCTTAAGAGAGGCATCCTTCACATCTCCGGCGCGGTCGCCGAAGATGGCACGGAGGAGTTTCTCCTCGGGAGTAGGATCGGACTCACCCTTAGGAGTGATCTTACCGATCATGATATCACCGGGCACGACATAAGCACCGACGCGGATGATACCGCGCTCATCGAGGTCCTTGGTAGCATCCTCGCTGACATTGGGGATATCGGAAGTAAGTTCCTCTTGGCCGCGCTTGGTGTCGCGGACATCGAGGCTATATTCATCGACATGGACCGAAGTGAGGATATCCTCGCGGACCATACGCTCATTGAGCACGATAGCATCCTCATAGTTATAACCCTTCCAGGGCATGAAAGCCACCTTGAGGTTTCGACCCAAGGCGAGTTCACCATTTTCGGTAGAATAGCCTTCGGTGAGGATGTCACCCTTATTGACACGTTGGCCCTTATTGCAGATAGGACGGAGGTCGATAGTGGTGCCTTGGTTGGTGCGGCGGAATTTAGGTATTCTATATTCCTTGAGAGCAGGTTCGAACTGAACGAACTCCTCATCCTCGGTTCGATCGTAGAGGATACGGATGGTAGTGGCGTCGACAAAGTCGATAACACCGGGGCCTTCAGCCATGATCTGCGTACGAGAATCGCGGATAAGTTGCCCCTCGATACCGGTACCGACGATAGGAGCCTCACTGCGGAGCAGAGGCACAGCCTGGCGCATCATGTTAGAACCCATGAGTGCACGGTTGGCGTCGTCATGCTCGAGGAATGGGATGAGCGAAGCTGCGATCGAAGCGATCTGGATAGGAGCCACATCCATAAGCTGCACTTCAGAGGGGGCAGCGATAGGGAAGTCGGCGTTAAGACGAGCCTTGACACGAGGATTCACGAACGAGCCATCATCATTGACAGGAGCATTACCCTGGGCGATGATTTGACCCTCTTCGATTTCGGCGGTGAGGTACTCGACATGAGAATTATCGAGATCGACCACGCCATTATTTACCTTGCGATAAGGGGTTTCGATGAAACCGAGGTTATTGATTTTGGCGTAAACGCAGAGAGAAGAAATCAGACCGATGTTAGGACCTTCAGGGGTCTCGATTGGGCAGAGACGGCCATAGTGAGTATAGTGCACGTCACGGACCTCGAAACCGGCACGTTCACGCGACAGACCGCCGGGGCCGAGAGCCGACATACGGCGCTTGTGAGTGATCTCGGCGAGGGGGTTGGTCTGATCCATGAATTGCGAAAGGGCATTCGTACCGAAGAAGGTATTGATTGCAGCCGAGATAGTCTTGGCATTGATCAGATCGATAGGTTTGAACACCTCATTATCGCGGACATTCATTTTCTCGCGGATGGAGCGAGCCATACGAGTCAGACCGATGGCGAACTGGTTGTAGAGTTGCTCGCCGACGGTGCGGACGCGACGGTTGCTAAGGTGGTCGATATCATCGACATCACTTTTGGCATTGATCAGTTCAATAAGATACTTGATGATCTCGATGATATCCTCCTTGGTGAGGACTTTGACATCGACCGGAGTATCGAGACCGAGTTTCTTATTGATACGGTAACGACCGACTTCGCCGAGGTCATAACGCTTCTCGCTGAAGAATAGGCCCTGGATTACTTCACGAGCGGAAGCAGCATCCGGTGGCTCTGCGTTACGGAGTTGGCGATAGATATAGTTGATAGCTTCAGTCTCGGTACGGGCAGGATCCTTGGCGAGAGTATTGAAGATAATATTGTATTCAGCTACGTTTGCATTCTCCTTCTTGAGGGAGATAGTCTTCACGCCGCTCTCGAGGATCTGGGGGATGTTATCTTCGCTGATAACATCATCGAGCTCGACAACGATGCTGGTGCGTTCGAGGCTTGTCACCTCACCGGTGTCAGAATCGACGAAATCCTGGATAGAAGTCACAGTGACACGACCGGCGACCTTACGACCGATAGCAGCCTCGAGATTTTCTTTTGTAACCTTAATCTCCTCGGCGAGGTTGAAGATTTGGTTGATCGACATATCAGTTTCAAAACCGATGGCGCGCAAGAGAGTAGTCACAGGGAGTTTCTTCTTGCGGTCGATATAAGCATACATGACATTATTGATGTCAGTAGCGAACTCAATCCAGCTACCACGGAAGGGGATGATACGAGCGGAATAGAGCTTCGTACCATTAGCGTGAATACTATTACCGAAGAAAACGCCGGGAGAACGGTGTAGCTGAGAGACAACGACACGTTCGGCACCATTGATGATGAACGTACCTTGATCGGTCATATAAGGGATAGGACCGAGATAAACATCCTGAATAGTTGTGTCGAAATCCTCGTGATCGGGGTCTGTGCAAGAGAGTTTAAGTTTAGCCTTCAGAGGCACAAAATAGGTAAGACCTCTCTCCAAGCACTCATCAATAGAATATCTTGGGGGGTCAATATAATAGTCAAGGAACTCGAGTTTGAAGCTGTTGCGGGTGTCTTCGATGGGGAAATTTTCTGCAAACACCTTATACAAGCCTTGGTTCTTGCGCTGTTCGGGAGGCGTGTCAAGTTGCAAGAAATCGCGGAACGACTTAAGCTGAACTTCAAGGAAGTCAGGGAAAGGGAACGGATTCTTGATCGACGCGAAATTAACACGCGGCTTATCGGTTTTTACTGACATTTGGTAAGTATTTTATTTTTATGGGCGACACGTAAATGCTCATAATAAGTCGAGGGATACTCGACAGAGAGGCAGGGAGGAGTAGATAGACACATAGAAATTCTGAAACATTCGGCGATCCGAGATAAAAAGATGGATCATAAAAGAAGTTTCAGAACATCGCTCATCACTATGCGTTCCAAAGTCTCGTGAAGATGATAATGCCTCGTTGGGAGGAAAAAGGGAGACGATTCACTTATGGTGATGAGAAATAGGGAGAGGGGAGAGAATTGGGATTGGGAGAGAAGGTAAAGGGATAGCACAAATAGGTTAAGAACGCAAGAATAGCGTTCTTAACCTATTTATGGAATGAGAACTATCTTATTTGAGTTCAACTTCAGCACCAGCCTCTTCGAGTTGCTTCTTCAAGCCCTCAGCGTCAGCTTTGGGGAGACCCTCTTTAACAACGCTGGGAGCGCCGTCAACGAGTTCCTTAGCTTCCTTAAGGCCGAGGCCAGTAAGTTCCTTCACGAGCTTCACGACAGCGAGCTTGCTTGCACCGGGAGCTTTGAGGATAACGTCGAAGTTAGTTTTCTCTTCAGCGGCATCAGCGCCGGCGCCAGCGCCGGGAGCAGCCACAGCTACAGCTGCAGCGGCGGGTTCGATACCGTACTCGTTTTTAAGGATTTCAGCGAGTTCGTTAACTTCCTTTACAGTAAGGTTAACAAGCTGTTCTGCAAATGCTTTCAAATCTGCCATTTTCGTATGTATTTTTTATTATTTTTAAACTTGGGTTATGCTTCTTTTTTAGAAAGAGTCTCGAGGATGCCATGAAGCTTATTGGCACCGGACTGGAGTGAGCTGATAACGTTCTTAGCAGGCGATTGCAAGAGGGCAACGACGTCGGCGATAAGTTCGTTTTTGCTCTTGATGTGGGCCAGGGCATCGAGTTGCTCCTCGCCAACATAAACAGATTCCTCCACGAAAGCACCCTTAAGCATAGGGAGCGTATCGTTTTTATCGCGGAACTTCTTGAGAAGTTTAGCGGGGGCGTTACCTACGTTGCAAAGGAGCAGAGTAGTTTCGCCGTGGAGAAGATCATAGAGACCGGAGTAGTCAGTCTCACTAGCCTCGAAGGCCTTCTTAAGAAGAGTATTCTTAACGCAGAGCATTTTAACATCCGCACCGAAGCAAGCGCGACGGAGTTGGCTTGTTTTCTCGGCGTTAAGGCCAGAGGTTTGAGTCAAGTATACGCAGCTGTATTTAGCGAGCTCTTCGCCGATTTTGGCGATAATCAAAGCTTTATCTTCCTTTTTCATTTTCGTCTTAATTTAAAAGATTAGTCATTGACAGCCTTGGTCTCGACCTTCACGCCGGGTCCCATAGTGCTTGAAAGATAAATGCTCTTGATATACGTACCCTTGGAAGTGGCGGGTTTGAGTTTGATAAGAGTATTGATAAACTCTTTAGCGTTTTCGGCCATCTTTTCGGCTGAGAACGACACCTTGCCGATAGAGGCATGGACGATGCCGGTCTTGTCTACTTTGAAGTCGATTTTACCCTGTTTTACCTCCTTAACAGCCTTAGCGACATCCATAGTCACAGTACCGCTCTTGGGGTTAGGCATCAATCCGCGGGGACCGAGGATACGACCCAAGGGACCGAGTTTACCCATGACAGAAGGCTGAGTGATGATAACATCTACATCAGTCCAACCCTCTTTGATTTTCTGGATGTATTCGTCAAGACCTACATGATCGGCACCTGCTTCCTTAGCAGCGGCCTCAGCATCGGGGTTACAGAGAACGAGGACCTTAACTTCCTTACCGGTGCCGTGAGGGAGTGAAACCACACCACGTACCATTTGGTCAGCCTTACGGGGATCGACACCAAGACGGACGTCAATGTCGAGGGAAGCGTCAAACTTTTCGAAAGAAGCTTCTTTGACCTTAGCGGCAGCCTCAATGAGTGAATAAGCCTTCCCGGGTTCAATCTTCGACAAAGCCAACTTTTGATTTTTTGTCAGTTTTCCCATGTTGATGAAGATTATTAATTAAGTTCAGGGAAGTCCCCTTTAACAGTTATACCCATGCTTCTGGCAGTGCCAGCGACCATGCGCATTGCAGAGTCTAAAGTAAAACAGTTCAAATCGGGCATTTTGTCTTCAGCAATAGTCTTAACCTGCTCCCAGGTGATCTCGGCTACCTTCTTACGATTAGGCTGAGCGGAACCGCTTTTGATCTTAGCGACCTCCTTGAGTTGCACAGCCACAGGAGGAGTCTTAACGATAAAGTCGAAGCTCTTATCTGTGTAATAAGTGATTACAACAGGGAGGACCTTACCTGCTTTGTCCTGAGTGCGGGCATTGAATTGCTTACAAAATTCCATGATATTGATACCCTTAGAACCCAGAGCGGGACCTACGGGAGGGGACGGGTTTGCAGCGCCGCCCTTAATCTGTAATTTGATCTGTCCAGCAATTTCTTTTGCCATTGTTCTACTTTGTTAAAAATGATTTGTAGATTTAGTCGAACTCACGTTACCTCAAGTCCGTAACATAACATTGGGGCTTATTCTCTTTCGACTTGGGAATACTCCAACTCAAGATCAGTGCCGCGGCCAAAGATTTTGACCTCGACTTTGATCTTTCTACGTTCGGAATTAACCTCCTTGATTACGCCGGAGAATCCGGAGAACGGACCGGCAGTAACTTTGACCGGCTCACCGACGAGATAATTTTCTACAGTCTCATCGACAGTAGAAACGGACTCATCAGCGACACCCAGCATTCTGTTCACCTCAGCCTCGCGTAATGGCATCGGGTCACTATTTTTAGCGCGACCGCGCAAAAAATCGATGACATTAGTGGTGTTACGGAGTTCATATTGCACCTCGCCGGTAAGCTGCGCCTGGACGAAGACATAACCGGGGAAGAGGTTTTTCTCCTTAATCACCTTCTTGCCATTGCGAGAGGTAAATACTTTCTGGGTAGGAATCAACACCTGCTCGACGTACAGACCGAGGTCAGTATTTTTGATAGCTGCGTCAAGGACCTCCTTAACTTTTGCCTCCTTGCCTGAGATGGCACGGAGTACATACCAGCTTTTATTTACATCAGCATCAGCCATTGAAATCCGCGTTAGAAAGTATTAGAAGTTTAAACTATAGATTAATTCCATCAGCATAGAGAAGATCTTATCAACAGCCCAGATGAAAAGTGCCAAAATGATGGAAGCAATCAACACCAGCACAGCGCTATTGATAAGGGCCTTCTGAGATGGCCAAGATACCTTATAAACGAGTTCGTTATAAGACTCTTTAATATCCTTGAATAATTTCATTGTTTTCAAAAAATTAGCACGGGAAGAAAGACTCGAACTCTCGACACCCGGTTTTGGAGACCGGTGCTCTACCAACTGAGCTATTCCCGTGTTTTAGGGGAGTTTTCGGGAGGAAAACTCCCCCATATTAGAGATTAGGATTTAGACAAAATTAATCGTCGATCACTTTAGTAATCTGGCCGGAACCAACGGTGCGACCACCTTCGCGGATAGCGAAACGGAGACCATTGTCCATAGCTACGGGAGTGATGAGCTTAACTTCGATTTCCACGTTATCGCCGGGCATCACCATCTCAACACCTTCGGGGAGAGTGATCTCACCGGTAACGTCGAGAGTACGGATGTAGAACTGAGGACGATATTTGTTGTGGAAAGGAGTGTGGCGGCCGCCCTCTTCCTTCTTAAGGATGTAGACTTGAGCCTTGAAGTGATCGTGAGGTTTAACCTGTCCGGGGTGGCAGATAACCATACCACGCTTGATTTCGTCCTTATCGATACCACGGAGGAGGAGACCTACGTTATCGCCGGCTTCACCCTCATCGAGGATCTTGCGGAACATTTCGACACCGGTAACGACAGACTTCTTGTCAGCGCCGAGGCCGAGGATTTGCACTTCGTCACCCACTTTTACGCGGCCGGCTTCGATACGACCGGTAGCCACTGTACCACGACCTGTGATAGAGAAGACGTCCTCAACAGGCATAAGGAAGGGCTTATCCACGTCACGGGGAGGAAGGGGAATCCAAGTATCGACAGCGTCCATGAGCTCCATAACCTTAGCCACCCACTTAGGATCGCCTTCGAGGGCACCGAGAGCAGAGCCGCGGATGATAGGAGTATTGTCGCCATCATAGTCATATTGAGAAAGGAGGTCGCGCATATCCATCTCAACGAGTTCGAGCATTTCTTCGTCATCAACTTGGTCGCACTTGTTCATGAAAACGACGAGACGAGGAACGTTCACCTGGCGAGCGAGAAGGATGTGTTCGCGAGTCTGGGGCATCGGACCGTCAGTAGCGGCAACTACGATGATAGCGCCGTCCATCTGAGCAGCACCGGTAACCATGTTCTTCACATAGTCGGCGTGTCCGGGGCAGTCAACGTGAGCATAGTGACGATTAGCAGTCTGATACTCAACGTGAGCAGTGTTGATAGTAATACCACGCTCTTTCTCTTCGGGAGCGTTGTCGATAGAATCGAATGAACGGAGTTCGGAAAGACCTTGCTCTGCGAGCACCTTAGTGATAGCAGCAGTAAGAGTAGTCTTACCGTGGTCAACGTGACCGATGGTACCGATGTTCACATGCGGTTTGGTTCTTTCGAATTTTTCTTTAGCCATAGTTTTGTGCTATTATTTTGAGTTTATTGATATTTTTACCTTCTCGAGGAGAGGGATGAAAGTGGAGCCGATGGCGGGATTTGAACCCGCGACCTCTTCCTTACCAAGGAAGTGCTCTACCCCTGAGCTACATAGGCAAATATTTTGGAGCGGAAGACGAGGTTCGAACTCGCGACCCTTAGCTTGGAAGGCTAATGCTCTACCAACTGAGCTACTTCCGCGTGGGAGAGTGGGTGGAGATGGATTCGAACCACCGAAGGCATAAGCCAGCAGATTTACAGTCTGCCCCATTTGGCCACTCTGGTATCCACCCGAGGATTTGGGAGAGCCTCTTGTCGGATTCGAACCAACGACCCCGAGATTACAAATCACGTGCTCTGGCCAACTGAGCTAAAGAGGCTTTTGAAAAGGGCTAAATGATGTTTTAGCGAATTTCGAGTGCAAAGGTATAACTTATTTTTGATGTTTGCAAGCAATCCGTCAAAAAAATTTCATATTTTTTGCTTTATGGGTCCACAAAAGGGGATAAAAGATTATTTATCGCCTCTAAATATGGCCGAGGAGGGGGGAAGAGGAGATCAAATCAGTACTACTCTACTGTCACAGACTTGGCGAGATTGCGCGGCATATCGACATCCTTACCCTTGTTGATGGCGATATAGTAAGAGAGTAGTTGCAGAGGCACTGAAGTGATGATGGGAGTGAGGCACTCGGGCATAACGGGCACTTCGAGCACATGGTCAGCGATATTGCTGATTACGGTGTCACCCTCATTGACGATGGCCAGGATGTTGCCTCCACGTGCTTTGACTTGCTGCACATTGCTGACAATCTTCTCATAGAGGTGGTCTTGAGGAGCGATGATGACCGTAGGCATCTCCTGGTCGATCAGGGCGATGGGGCCATGTTTCATCTCGGCAGCGGGGTATCCCTCGGCATGAATATAGGAAATTTCCTTGAGTTTGAGAGCCCCTTCGAGAGCTACGGGATAGCTGTAGCCACGACCGAGGTAAAGGAAATTGCGAGCGTAAGTAAAGATGAGGGAAAGGCGTTCAATCTTATCGTTAAGTTTGAGCACCTTCTCGACATAATCGGGGATTCGGAGGATATGGTTACCGACTTCGGCGATTTTGTCTTGGCTCATAGTGTTGCGGAGCTGAGCGATGGATAGTGCGAGGAGAGTGAGCACCATTACCTGACCGGTGAATGCCTTGGTGGAGGCGACTCCGATCTCGGGGCCGACATGGATATAGCATCCGGAGTAGGTCTCGCGAGGGATCGAACTGCCGACCACATTGCTGATGCCGAACACGAATGCACCGGCCTCCTTGGCGATCTGGATAGCGGCGAGCGTATCGGCGGTTTCGCCACTCTGCGAGATGGCAATCACCACGTCATCCTTATATATAATAGGTTTTGAATAACGGAACTCGCTTGCATACTCGACTTCTACAGGGATACGGCACATATCCTGGATGAGATATCGGCCCAAAAGGCCGGCATGCCAGGAAGTACCGCACGCCACGATGATGATACGCTTGGCATTAAGGAACTTCTCCTTATTATCATTGACACCATTTAGGATGATACGGGTGCCATTTTCCACTACTCTTCCACGGATGCAATCGCGGAGAGTATCGGGTTGTTCGAAAATTTCCTTGAGCATGAAATGAGGGTATCCACCCTTCTCGAGTTGAGAGATTGACATTTCGAGTTTGGTGATATCGATTTCAGCCTCCTGATTGTCGAGAGTAGTGATCTTGAGGGGTTGGCCGCGGCGTATTTCGGCGATTTCGCCATCTTTGAGGTAGACGCACTCATTGGTGTACTCTACGAATGGAGTGGCATCCGAAGCGAGGAAATACTCACCATTTCCGATACCGATCACCAATGGGCTGCTCTGACGGGCTGCGATGATGGTGTCGGGGTCATTCTTCTCCACCACGGCGATGGCGTATGCGCCGACGACCTGATTGAGTGCTTCTCGCACGGCAGCGAGGAGAGAACAATTGTTGGTGACACGAATATACTCGATAAGCTGAGCGAGCACTTCGGTGTCAGTTTCGGAATGGAACTCACATCCATGTTGGATTAGGGCATCCTTGAGGAGCTTATAATTTTCGATAGTGCCATTATGGACGATGGCGATATTACCATCGCCGCTGAAATGGGGATGGGCATTAGTATCGGAAGGCTCGCCATGGGTGGCCCAACGAGTATGGGCGATACCGACTCTGGCATCAATATCCTTATCGGCGCAGAAAGCTTCGAGATTGCTCACCTTGCCTTTAGTCTTAAAGACACTGATCTTACCATTACCATCGACCAGCGCCACACCGGCGCTATCATATCCGCGATACTCGAGACGGTGCAGGCCCTTAATCAGGATGTCATAGACATTACCATCACCGAGATAACCAACTATTCCACACATATAAAAAAATAGAATTAAACATGATATTCGGCTATAACATAGTGCCACCGGAGGCATCAAAAAGAGAGCCAAATGACATAAAAATCGAACCGAAAATGTTCATTAAGAAACGAATGAACAAAATAAGTCCGATACCGAATAAAATGCAAAATTACAAAAAAAAATCTATCCTCCAAAATGAAGGATAGATTTGATAATAAATGTCCTGATTAAGCGAGCTCTTTGAGGATCTCCTTAAGGAGGCTATAGAACTGCTCGACGCTCTTGATATTAGCTTTTTCTCCCGGTGAGTGGATATCCTTGAGGGTAGGACCCATGCTGATCATATCGAGGTAAGGCATTTTTTCGAGGAATAGTCCGCACTCGAGTCCTGCATGGAGAGCTTCCACCTTAGGGTCAGCGCCAAAGAGGCGACGATGGCACTCCTTAGCTACGATGAGGGCGCGGGAATTGGGGTTTGGCTCCCAGCCGACGTAAGCGTCATCGAAAGAGACAGTCGCACCGATTGCAGAGAATATAGCGCTGACACGGTCGGCGATTTCGTCTCGACGGGAGTCTACCGACGAGCGCTGATGGATGGTGATGAGTGCCACCTTATCGTCAGATATTTTGACTGAAGCGAGATTGTCGGAAGTTTCGATCAGTCCGGGGATGGCATGCGACATATTTTGCACGCCATTGGGGCAAGCGAAGATAGCCGACACGAGGAGGCGCGCCTGTAGTGGGTCGATGATCTCGGGGGCCGGTTCGCAAGGAGCGGCAGAGAAAGAGAACTCGGGATTTTCGATGACATCGAACTCAGCGTGAAGAGTCTTGGAGAACACATCCACAGCCATCATGAAAGCCCGGGCATCCTTGCTATCGACACAAACACGAGCTACGGCATGACGAGGGATTGCATTGGCGAGACCGCCACCGGAGAGATCAGCGAGCTGCAAGGGTATCGACTGATTGGTTTGCCACAAGAATCGCGCCATCTGACCATTGGCATTGGCGAGACCCAGACCGATATCCATGCCGGAGTGACCGCCACGGAGGCCGGTGAGAGAGACATCGAACCAAGCGGCATCAGCGGGAGCAGCCACATAATTGAGAGGCAGCGAGCAGAGTGTCACCTTACCTCCGGCGCAACCGATCACGAGCGAGCCCATCTCCTCCGAATCGAGATTGAGGAGGATTTTGCCCTTGACGAAGTCCTTTTGGATGCCATTAGCGCCGATAAGGCCCTGCTCCTCATCGACAGTAAGAAGAGCCTCGAGAGGGCCATGCACCAAGTCGGGATCGATCAGCGCCGCCATGGCAGTGGCACATCCCAAGCCGTTATCGCCACCTAAGGTAGTGCCGCGAGCTCTTACCCACTCGCCATCGACGTATGCCTGAATCGGATCATTGAGGAAATCATGCTCCACATCGGGATTCTTCTCAGCCACCATATCCTGGTGACCCTGGAGGATGATCGTAGTAGCATCCTCATGACCGGGAGTGGCGGGAGCTCTCATCACTACATTGCCCACCTCATCGGTGTCGACTTCGAGATTATGGCGTTTAGCCCAATCTACGAGGAAAGCCTTCATCTTGTCGAGATGATGTGTCGGGCGGGGCACCTGAGTGATCTCCTCGAAAATGCTCCACACTACTTTAGGATTAAGATCAGAAATCTTCATATATAATAAGGAGGAAAAATGTGTTTTTGAAAATAATGGGAAAAAATTACTTCTTCATTTGATTCTTAAACTTCTGATAGGCGGCAGCCATCTTGGTGTGATAACCGCGCCGCTTATAGCTTGGGCCATTATATCGGTGGGCAAAGCCTGCCCAATTCTTGGCTTTCAGGTCCTTGATCATACCTGTGTTGACTATAAGTCGGGCGAAGAGTTCGAGTTGAGCGAACTCCGACTGAGACATCAGATCGACGAACTCGTCAACCGACTCGCAGCCGCAAATCTTATAATTGAATCCACCGATCTGGAACATACCCCAGAAAGTGCCCATATTAGCGCCGTCGCAATTTTTCTTACGATGCGCCACGAGTTGTTGCCACTCACGGAGTCCATAACCGGAGAGCCCCTGTGGCACCTTGGCATTAGGGTCGCCCTTTTTATTTTTGGCCTTATGAGCATAAGAGCGATACATCGAAGGGTCGAAATTTACGACAGGCACCCCCGGGGCGAGGAATCCCTTCATAGCCTTACCGGCTTCGATCTGGACGACAGCCTTAATGGCAGCGACCTCGACATCGAGTTGACGTGCCACGATTTCGAAATCCACATCCGAGAGGCTTTCATAACGTAACTCCTTATCGGCATCGGGGATGGAATCGATCGCTATATAATCTTTAGCGATCGAATCGAACGGGAGCGGGGCGACGGAAAGAGAGATGGAATCCGTCGGGGCTTGCGGCATCGAGTCAGGCGAAGAAGAAATTTTGCTATTGTCAGACTGACCGCAAGCTACTCCTGTCCCCACGAGTGAGGGCAGGAGGAGTATTGCGGGAAATTTCATGCTTTAGCTACTTTTTCGAGGATACGGGCGAGATGTTGCCAGAACTTATCGACAGTGGGGATATAAAGTTTCTCATCGGGAGAGTGGACACCGGTCATGGTTGGGCCGAAGCTTACCATATCGAGGTGAGGATTCTTGGTGAGGAAGAGTCCACACTCGAGGCCGGCGTGAATAGCCTTGATGGCGGGCTTAACACCGAAGAGTTCTTCGTAGGCGTCAGCGGCGATCTTCATGATGGGCGACTCCATGTTGGGAGCCCAACCGGGATAGCCGTCGCTATGCGACACCTTGGCACCGGCGAGTTGGAAATGCGCTTCAACCTGACCGGCGATATCCTCCTTGCGGCTTTCTACTGAAGAGCGCTGAGAGGTGGTGATTCTCACGATGTTATTATCAATCATCTTGACAGCGGCGAGGTTGGTCGAAGTTTCGACGAGGCCTTCGAGGTCGCGGCTCATAGAGTATACACCGTGAGGTGCGGAATAGATGGCGCGGATCAGAGCGAGCGAGGTGCGGGAATCCATGCAATACTCGGGACGGTCGCAAGCTTCGATGGTGAACTCCATCGCAGGTTCGACACCCTTGAACTCATTCTTGATATCCTCATAATACTTCTGGAGGTAAGCCTTGAGGTCCTCGCTATGGTCGCTATGGACTCCGAAGAGAGCGCATGCCTCACGGGGGATAGCATTACGGAGGTTACCGCCGGAGATTTCAGCCACGGTGATATCCCACTTCTGCGAGCACTCCCAGATGAAACGAGCGATGATCTTATTGGCGTTGGCTCGGCCGAGGTTGATATCAGATCCGGAGTGGCCGCCGAGGAGCCCCTTGACAGCAACGCGCATATATACGAAATTTTCGGGGGAGAAGCTGCGTTGATACTCGAAATCGGCAGTAGTGTCGATACCGCCGGCGCAACCCACGAAGATCTCGCCATCATCCTCAGAGTCCATATTGAGGAGGATAGATCCTGTGATCATACCCTCGCCGAGGTTTTCAGCGCCTTCGAGGCCGATTTCCTCATTGACGGTAAAGAGAGCTTCGAGAGGGCCATGGATCAAGTCGGGATCGATCATAGCAGCCATAGCAGCAGCGACACCGATACCATTGTCTGCGCCCAGAGTAGTGCCGCGGGCCTTCACCCAATCGCCATCGATATAAGTATCGATAGGATCGTTCATAAAGTCATGATTGACATCATTGTTCTTCTCAGCCACCATATCCATGTGACCTTGGAGCACAACGACGGGAGCATTCTCATATCCGGGAGTGGCGGGGCGACGCATTACGACATTGCCCACAGCGTCGGTCTTAGCCTCAACGCCATGGTCGGCGGCAAACTTGAGGAGGAACGCTCTGATTTTTTCTTCATGGCGTGAAGGACGAGGAACTTTGGTTACTTCATCGAAACACTTCCAAATTAATTCAGGTTTAAGGTCTTTAACTTCCATAATATTTAATGATTTAGGGATTAACACACAAAGGGGCTATCGCAAGGGGATGCGAAAGAGCCACGAAAAAGTGGTCCGAGAGGGGTTAAAAACCAACTCGACGGCTCACAAATCCTCCAAAGTTAACAAAATATTTGCATATAACGTTATGAATTAAGAAAAAATCACTAAATTTGCGGGTAAAACGTGGAATGGTCTATCCATAACAGCCACCAAAATAGTATCGCGACATGAAATTAACGATATTGATAACACTACTTGTGGGGCTCTCGATAGCACTGATGTATTTCGGAGGTCTACGGGGGTCGCGGCGGCATAGTTGTGGGCACCATCATCAGGTCAAACAGAGAGAAAAATAACAAAACAAAATCATAAAATGAAGAAAATCACCCGTAACGTTGCGATGATAGCGATCGTAGCCCTCTCGGCAGCCACCATGCTTTCATGCAATGACACAGAGAAGAAAGATGCGGCTCCCGCCAAGGCAAAGACCGAAGCCGGCAAATCGTCAAGCAACCTCCCCAACTATCGTTATGTGGATCTCGACACCATCTTGAGCCGCTATAACTTAGCGAAAGACTATAACGAAGAGATGCTCCGACTCCAGAACAACGCAGAGAGCCAGATGAAGCAGCATCAGACCAAGATACAGAACTTTGCCACCAGCATCCAGAACAAGATGCAGAACAACGGGTATCTGTCGGAGGCATCATACAAGCAAGATGAGCAGAAATATGTGTCGATGCAGAGTGACGCACAGCGCAGCATGCAGAATTTGCAGAACAACATAGCGCAGGCGGCAGATCAGGCACAGAAATGTATCAACGACTCGATCAATGCCTTCATCAAGGAATATAACAAGACCAGAGGCTATGACGCCATCCTCTTCAAGGCAGCCACACTCTATATCAATCCTGAACTTGATATCACCAACGAAGTGGTGGAGGGACTTAATGCCCGCTACAACAAGGTGAAGAAATAATATAGGAATAAACCATCAATAAGGGGCTGTGTCAAAGAGAAAACGAATGGCACAGTCCCTTATGTAGTATAACGACATAAACGGATAGGATGTATTAACCTAAAAGATGATAGAAGACAACATAATCAATAAAGAAGAGAACGAAAAGACGGTGCTGGTGGGTCTGACTACCCGCGAGCAGAACGAGGCGAAGACTGCGGAATATCTCGACGAACTCGCCTTCTTGGCGGAGACGGCGGGAGCGGAGCCAATGGCGCGCTTCACGCAGAAGATCGAATATCCGAATCCTCGCACCTACGTGGGCACGGGTAAGCTCGAAGAGATCCGCCAATATGTGGAAGACAACGAGATCGGACTTGTGATCTTCGACGACGAATTGAGTTCGAAGCAGGTGGCAAACATCGAGAAAGAGCTCAAGGTGAAGATCCTGGATCGCACGAGTCTGATATTGGACATCTTCGCCAAGCGAGCCCAGACCGCGACTGCCCGCACGCAGGTGGAGTTGGCACAATATCAATATCTGTTGCCACGACTCACCCGCATGTGGACCCACTTGGAGCGCCAGCGAGGTGGTATCGGTATGCGCGGACCGGGAGAGACCCAGATTGAGACCGACCGTCGTATCATCCTCGACAAGATCTCTCGCCTCAAAGAGGAGCTGGTGGCTATCGACAAGCAGAAGGTGGTGCAGCGCAAGAATCGCGGCAAGCTGACCCGCGTGGCATTAGTGGGATATACCAATGTCGGCAAGTCTACGCTGATGAACCTGCTGAGCAAGAGCGAGGTCTTCGCCGAGAACAAGCTCTTCGCCACGCTCGACACCACGGTGCGTAAGGTAGTGATCGAGAATCTCCCCTTCCTGCTGTCAGACACCGTAGGATTTATCCGCAAACTCCCCTCCCATCTTGTGGAGTCATTCAAATCGACACTCGACGAGGTGAGGGAGGCTGATGTGTTGGTGCATGTGGTGGATGTAAGTCATCACAACTTTGAAGAGCAGATCGAAGTGGTGAACAAGACCCTGAGCGAAGTATGCGACTCGGGGAATAAGCCGATGATCATGGTGTTCAACAAGATCGATGCCTTCAGCTATACGCCCAAAGATCCCGACGATCTGACACCACGCACTCGCGACAATATATCGCTCGAAGAGTTCGAGAAGATGTGGATGGCTAAGATGGAAAACAACTGTGTATTCATCTCCGCCAAAGAGCGACTCAATATTGAGAAATTAAAAGCGTTATTATATCAGAAGGCGAAAGAGATCCACACGGCTCGATTCCCCTACAACGACTTTCTCTATCAGATATATGATGAGAATGGCGAGGGATAATGAGCCACTACCCTATTGACGGATAATGGGAAACAGGGTCACCGTCTGGCCAACAAAAAAGTAACAATCCTGAGTCAAGAACATAAAGGATATGGAAGGGAAAGATGAACGCAGACGCCCCATAGAGTGGTGGGAGCGGCAGGAATTGGAGAGTCATGGATGTTACTCTCCCGACTGGAGTGGCATACGCGTGTGTGATGCCACCGACTTGTCGCGAGTGCGCAATGTAAAGTTCGTGGGAGCGGTGTCACTTGGCGCCCTTGGGGGCGAAAGTGGAGGCTGTATCGAAGATGCCTGCTTGGAGAATTGTGTTGTGGGCAACTATGTGGAGATACGCAACATCGGCATGCACATCAAGGAGTGTATCATCGGCGATGGGGCACGAATCTGCAACACCTCCCTGATTGAGTTCGAGCCGGAATCACTCTGCGGACTTGGTCTGGAGGTGAATGTGCTCGACGAGTCGGGGTCACGTCCGGTGACCATCTATCCCGGGCTGAGTGCGCAGACAGCACTGTTGATGGCACGGATGCCGAAATGGAACGAGCGTCATTTCAAGCCAGTCATAGAGGCATATCTTGACACCCGTCAGCCGCTGCATAAGATTGGCAACAACTCGGTGGTGATCAACTGCGGACAGATCGTGAACGTGATCATCGGCGACGAAGTGAGGGTGGAGGGGGCGAAATCGCTCCACACCGGGATGATCATCAACAATGCCGCGCCTGGCAAGTGCATGGCATACGTTGGCAATAACGTTGATGCAGAGGGGTTTATCATCGAAGATGGGAGGGTAGACTCTGCTGCGATCATCCGTAATTGTTATATCGGGCAGGGGGCAAGTGTGGAGAAGGGATTCTCTGCCCACGACTCGCTGATCTTCGCCAACACCACATTGGAGAATGGGGAGGCATGTGCCCTCTTCGCCGGGCCCTACACGGTGAGCATGCACAAATCGTCGCTGCTGATCGGTTGTCAGACCTCCTTCATGAATGCCGGCAGCGGCACTAACCAGAGCAACCACATGTATAAGTTAGGGCCGGTGCACTGGGGACTCTTGGAGCGAGGCGTCAAGACCAGTTCGGCATCCTACCTGATGCTTGGAGCGAAAATCGGAGCCTTCTCGCTGCTGATGGGGCAACATAAGACCCATCCCGACTCATCGGAATTTCCCTTCTCCTATCTCTTTGGCGATGAGAAGGGGGCTACGGTGGTGGTGCCGGGGGTGATGTTGCGTAGTTGCGGACTGCTGCGAGATGAGAAGAAATGGCCCAGCCGCGACCGTCGGCAGAAGCGCTATATGCCCCTACACGATCGCATCATCTTCGACGTGCTGAATCCGACTACTATCGACAAGATGCTGACCTCGTCGGAAGTTATCGAGAAGCTCTTGCAGCGGCCGGCAGACGACGATCATTATATCCGCTATCGAGGGATGAAATTCACTCGAGCCTCCTTGGAGCGGGCTCGCAATCTCTATAAACTTGCCATCTACAAATACCTATCGCTCCATGAGATCGAATGGAGTGTGAAAGAAGGAGGAGGAGAGAGCGGAGAGAGCGTGGAGAATATTGATGTTCAATCTGTAGCCGAAGTATATGAATGGGTTGATATCGCGGGATTACCGATGCCGCGCCCCACATTGCAGCGTGCACTTGAGGCGACAACACTCGAAGAGATCGAAGGGATCTTCAGCGAGGCCTACGACAGCTATTACGACCAAGAGAAGCAATGGATCGACTCTCGCATCCCGGAGCCATGGCGTCGGACACCGGAAGTCATCGCCGACTATGCCCGTGAATTTGACAAGATGGTAGAAGAAGACCGCGCCCACTACCTCGAAGACCTGAACGCCCAAAACGAGATGCTCGCACTCTAAGAGCACGTTCCTTAAATTTCCTCGTTAAATTTTCGAACTTCACATAACCCTAAAAAACGAGGAGCTGTATCATTAGCTAAAAGACACAGTTCCTCGTTTTTTAGGGTTCTTTTATAGAATCGATTTGCGATCTGTATGGTTTGATTACTTGGAGAATGCGGCGAGGGCAGCTCGGATTGTGGCGAGCTTCTCTTCGGCATCCGACTTCTTCTTTCGTTCGATGGCAACTACAGCCTCCGGGGCGTTGGCGACAAATCGCTCGTTTGCGAGCTTTTTCTCGACTCCGGCGAGGAACTTGGTGTAGTATTCGAGGTCCTTATTGAGTTTGGCGATTTCTTCTTCGACATTTACCTTATTGGCGAGAGGCACGGAGTATTCCACCTTGCCGACGATGAATCCGGCGGCAGTGGCACTCTTCTCATCCACTTCGACGATGTCGGAGATATTGCCCATCTTAGTAATGACGGCATCGAGGGCATGGTCGTGCTGACGGCCGACATTGAGTTCGAGGGCTTCGCGCTGAGGCAATTGTTTCTGTTTGCGGACAGTGCGGATGCCGGCCACCACCTCCTTGACATGTTCGAAGGCGGCGATGAGCCCTTCGTCATACTCGCCCCACTTGGGAAGCTGGGCATACATGATGCTTTCGCCATCCTTGCGCTCGGCGAGGTGCTGCCAGAGTTCCTCGGTAATGAAGGGCATAAAGGGATGGAGCAGACGGAGCAACGAGTCGAAGAAACGGATCGTAGCATCGTAAGTGGTGCGGTCGATAGGCGAGCCGTAAGCCGGTTTCACCACCTCGAGTAACCAAGAAGAGAACTCATCCCAGAAGAGACGGTAGACAGCCATCAGAGCCTCAGAGATGCGGAACTTGCTCATCAGGTCGTCCATCTCAGCCATGGTCTGTTGGATTTTGGCGTCAAACCATTCGACGCCGAGGCGAGCCGACTCGGGCTGCGGGATATCGGCGACTTCCCACCCCTTGATAAGGCGGAAAGAGTTCCATATCTTATTGCAGAAATTGCGGCCCTGCTCGCAGAGGGTATCGTCGTAGATGATATCGTGGCCGGCGGGAGCTGCGAGCATGATACCCATGCGGACACCATCGGCGCCAAACTTATCGATCAGTTCGAGGGGGTCGGGGGAATTGCCGAGCGATTTCGACATCTTTCTGCCCAACTTATCGCGCACGATACCGGTGAAATAGACATTTCGGAAAGGCATCTTGCCGGCGAACTCATAACCCGCCATGATCATACGCGCCACCCAGAAGAATATGATATCAGGGGCTGTAACAAGATCAGAAGTGGGATAATAATACTTGAACTCCTCATTGTCGGGATCGAGGATGCCGTTGAATAGGGAGAGGGGCCAAAGCCACGAAGAGAACCAGGTATCAAGGCAATCCTCATCGCGACGGAGGTCGGCGATGGTGAGATCGCGGTTGCCACTCTTCTCGATGGCGAGTTCGAGAGCCTTTTGATCATTTTCAGCCACGACATAACCGCCATCGGGGAGGTAATAAGCCGGGATCCGGTGTCCCCACCAGAGCTGGCGCGAGATACACCAATCCTTGATATTGGTCATCCAGTGGCGATAGATATTTTTGAACTTGGCGGGGACGTAAGCGATCTCGTCATCCTCGACAGCCTTGAGGGCAGGGCGGGCGAGAGACTCCATCTTGACGAACCATTGCATAGAGAGTTTCGGCTCGATCACGACGTCGGTGCGCTCCGAGTGACCCACCTTGTTGACATAATCTTCGACCTTCTCTACGAGGTCGGCAGCGGCGAGATCTTCCATGATCTTCTTGCGGACATCGAAGCGATCCATGCCGACATACATGCCGCCGGCTTCGGAGATGGTGCCATCATCGTTGAAGATATCGATAGATGGGAGGTTATATTTATCGCCGAGCATATAGTCATTGACGTCATGAGCGGGAGTCACCTTGAGGCAACCGGTACCGAACTCCATTTCGACATACTCATCCATGATGATAGGCACGGCGCGACCTACGAGAGGCACGATGACACGCTTTCCCTTGAGCCATGAATATCGGGGGTCGTTGGGGTTGACACACACGGCGGTATCGCCCAGGATAGTTTCGGGGCGAGTAGTAGCGACGATGATATAACGATCATCATCCTCCACCTTATAACGAAGATAGAAGAGTTTGCTTTGTTCCTCCTTATAGATCACCTCCTCATCGGAGAGGGCAGTGAGGGCCTTGGGATCCCAGTTGACCATACGGACGCCGCGATAGATCAGTCCCTTATTGTAGAGGTCGCAGAAGACGCGGATTACAGAAGCAGAGCGAGTCTCATCCATGGTGAAGGCGGTACGATCCCAGTCGCAAGAGGCTCCGAGCTTACGGAGTTGCCGGAGGATGATACCTCCATACTTGTTGGTCCAATCCCAGGCGTGGGTGAGGAACTCCTCACGAGTAAGGGAATGCTTATCGATACCCTCCTTGGCGAGCTTAGCCACGACTTTAGCCTCGGTAGATATGGCAGCATGGTCGGTGCCGGGAACCCAGCAAGCGTTCTTGCCGGTCATACGGGCACGACGCACCAGTATATCCTGAATAGTATTATTCAGCATGTGGCCCATGTGGAGCACGCCGGTGACATTAGGGGGTGGAATCACTACGGTATAAGGTTCACGATCATCGGGGGTGGAATGGAAAAGACCATGATTCACCCAATACTCATACCACTTATCCTCAACATCTTTAGGATTGTATATGGTAGCTAAATCATTCATAAGTCAAAAAGTTCAAAAATACCCACAAAGTTAGTAAAAAAAAGTAAAACCCGCAAAAAGCGACCTCTATACTTACCAGATACAGGGAGGAGCAGAGGAAAGTCGGGGCAAAAAAAAGGCAATATTGGACGAAAGTCGGGGCGATATATTGCCTGTTTGGGATGAAAGTCGGGGCAAAAATTGATTTTTGATAATTTGGAGTCAAACCGGGAGAATCGGTTGGGGTCAAAAAAATGGGGATTATGTTCAAAAACATATAAAAAAAGTGTTTATTTTTTTTGCAAAATTTGTAAATTGGCGGCGAAAAAAAAAGGGGGCAAAAAAGTGTAGGTTGCATTTATTGCTTTCCGCAAGAAATACCATCAAAAACTAAATTAAACGCATTATGAAAATCGGAATTCCAAAAGAGATCAAGAACAACGAGAATCGAGTTGGAGCCACCCCTGCCGGAGTCAAGGAACTCGTGGCACATGGACATAGTCTCTACGTGCAGCACACAGCGGGCGAAGGGAGCGGCTTTGCCGACGATGAGTATATAGCGGCGGGTGCCACTATTCTCCCTACCATCGAAGATGTTTATGCTGAAGCCGACATGATCATCAAAGTAAAGGAACCGATTGCCCCGGAATATAAGCTAATCCGCAAAGGACAATTGCTGTTCACCTACTTCCACTTTGCCTCAGAGCGCGAATTGCTGGATGCCATGCTCGAGAGTGGCGCTACTTGCATCGCCTACGAGACTGTTACCGACCGTGAGAACCGACTGCCGTTGCTGATACCGATGAGTGAAGTAGCGGGTCGTATGTCAATCCAGGAGGGAGCACGCTTCTTGGAGAAGCCCCAGGGAGGTCGCGGCATCCTGATGGGAGGAGTGCCGGGGGTAAAGCCAGCTCGCGTGTTGGTGCTTGGTGCCGGCGTGGTAGGGCGCAATGCAGCGCTGATGGCAGCCGGACTTGGAGCTGAAGTCACCATCACCGATGTCAACCTCAACGTGTTGAGACACTGCGCGGAAGTGATGCCGAAGAATGTGAAGACCCTCTACTCCTCACGCCACAATATCGAGCAAGAATTGCCGACGACCGACTTGGTGATCGGATCGGTGCTCGTGCCCGGAGCCAAGACCCCACACCTGATTACTGCCGACATGGTGAAATTGCTTCGTCCCGGATCGGTGATGGTAGACGTGGCAGTGGACCAGGGTGGATGTTTCGAGACTACACACCCGACGACCCACTCCGAGCCGACCTATATGGTGGATGGCGTGGTGCAATATGCCGTAGCCAACATCCCGGGAGCCGTGCCCTACACCTCGACTATGGCTCTGACCAACGCCACCATGCCCTACGCTGTTCGAATCGCTGACCTCGGCTGGCAAGAGGCTTGTCGTCGCGACAAAGGCCTGGCCAATGGTGTCAACGTGGTGGATGGCAAGATCACATTCAAGGCAGTGGCAGAAGCCTTCGACCTCGAATATACACCCCTCGAACTCTAAGAGAGGATCATCTAACCGACATCGTATGCGGGTCGCCTCCTCCGGGAGGTGACCCGCCATTTTTTTTAGAAGCACTCCCCTATTACGAAAAGCACTCCCCTATTACGATAAAGAAAATAAAAAAAGAAGTGCAATATAGGTGCCATGCAATAGATGTAAAAAAAACACGTTATAAGATTACCCTCTTTAGGGCAAACAGATAGATTAACAATCAAAAAGAGAAAAAATGAACATCGAACTACTTAGCAACATATTCGGCTATATTGCCACAATCGGGATGCTCTGCGGCTACATGCCCCAAGCCATCCACACCATCCGCACACGCAACACGGATGGGATAGCCATGCCTACGTTTCTGTCGATGGGTATCGGCTCGTTTTGTTTTGCAGTTCAGGGAGCCTTGACGGGCAACATACCCTTATTGCTTACCAACGTAGTTACCACTCTATGTAGTGGTACAGTGACCTGGATCAAGATACAGAACAACCGAAAAGCGCGACGCAATGAGCCATAATCGAGCCATCACATATCAAGAGATCAGAGAGAGTCAGCTGGCAGACTTTCTGCGAATATATAATGAGTCCTTTCCGATAGATGAGAGGAGGCTATATGCAGATGAGGGGGAGTTGCGACGCTTCATGTCAGCGAAGCGAGGGAAGTTTCACATTCTTGCGCTGAATGAAGAGGATCGGCTACTTGGTTTTATCAGCTATTGGCAGTTCGAGCACTACTGCTACTTAGAGCACTTTGCCATCGACGCGTCAGAGCGAGGGCGGCGACTTGGGAGCGAAATGTTGGGGTATGTACGCGACAACATCGACAGTCGGATCCTGATCGAGGTAGAGAAGCCGGAGAGTGAAGAGGCGCGTCGGCGCATCGGCTTCTACGAGCGCAACGGCTACAAATTACGCAGCGACATCCGCTACATCCAGCCCCCCTACAGTCCGGAACAAGAGGGATTGGAATTGCTGCTGATGACCCACGGCGAAGTAGATATAGAGAGCGAAAGCGACCTAATCGAGCTCAAGCGCGAAGTCTACAACGCATAGAATAGATCCGTATTAGTCCCATTGGTGCTCGATGAGGCGATAGCCAAGTGTTAAGTCGGTGGTGCCGGCGTAGATCTCTTCGAGGCGATCTACTGCTGAGCAGAGCACGTCGGCGTGCTGAGACAGTTCGGTGTCTTGGCAGATATAGTCTTTGATCGCCTGTCGGTTCTCGATGAGGAGAGGGAGGATCACATACTCCATGATATTGCGAGAGTGTTGCGGTTCCGTCAAAGTCATTTGAAACTCACGCTCTTGGCTATGATCAGATATCAGTGTGTTGATTATTTCATAATTCATCTCAAAATGACAATTCTCTTCCGAAAGAAGCGACCGGAGGATGTTGGCATAGAACAAGCGATCTTTGATCTTTGAGTTTTTTAATGAAATATCCCTGGCATCGACCACTATACACATTCTATTATCATCGATCTTTGATATGCTCAACGCAGAATTCATAGGTCCATATTCTTCATACATTATTACATAATCTCCAAGCGGCTTGGTGTGGTAGTTATTGTTAATACCTTTTTTTATCACCCCCGGGAAGGCTGTTCGTATGACTCTTTCGATGGATATCTCACTATCTTTAATACCATTGAAATAATACTCCTTGGAAGTGAGCACAGGTAGGTCTATTAACAATTGAAGGAAATCGGAAAGTCTCGGCATCAACGATGCCACTTCTCCTTTCCAAGCAGTACTATGCCATTGAATAGAAACCGGAGATTGTATGCATCTCAATGTTGTTTTATTGAAAGAATAAGCAATTGGACTTAAATCCTTTATCGTAATTTCAGGATAGTTCGAACTGCCTAATTCGACATATCTTATCTCCCTTAATTGGGGGAATGGAGAGGTGGGATCCTCACGGCGAAATGCAATATGCAGTTTTGTCCTGAATTGGTCGTTAACAGTGTAACCTGATCTTATATAGCCGCAACTTCTGTAAGTAAATCCATATTGATCAGTGCATTTGCCATCTAAAAAACAATAAGAAGGATTCGCTTTATAATCGAACTTCAAGGGAATCTCTATCACTTTATTGATCCATGTTAAAGTATTGGGACACTTTACATTGACGTTGATCTGCTTGCCGGATATATTTACCAAATTATAGTAGGAGACATTATCATTGCCGATTCTCATCGTAATTTGAGAGTCTTTCAAATCAACGAACTCTACAAACTCTTTTTCTTCAAGATACCTTATTAAATAATAACTATCATTTTTACATTCACGTAAAAATAATGTATGACTACTGTCATCATCATTATAATTATCCCAAAAGTGTTGTGTCAAATAGAATTGGTCGGAAGTTTCGCTCGTGAAGTGCTTCCCAAGGTATTTTTCCCATCCTTGTAAACTTAAATCTTTTTGTGTAGGCTCCGGATCATCATGGCAAGAGGGTAGTAGCAGAGCTAAGATAGCCAACACTAAAAATTTAGTTATCTTCATAATGAATAAATTTTGAAAAATTCAACTTGAATTCCTTCCTATTTGTGAAAATTCAGAAATGGCCTTTTTCCTATACAGTTGTCATAGTTCAAAATACATTTGTGTCATATATGACAAAACAACAAGCATATAAGAAAGCGTTGAATTTAGGCCACTTAATACAACAAGAAAATAAACATGTCTAATAGGCGATGCCATTTTTGACAAAAATAACTCAATTTTTCAACTTTTCAAAACAATTTTTACACTTTAGCACGATTCTTGCCATTTTTCATGCAGAAAGGTATTGCATAGTGCGATACCTATATGAAAATTTAATATATTTAGAGCGCGTTCCTTAAATTTTAGTTATATTATTAGTTGATTATGGGAAAATCATTTCTGAGGCATCTCTTTTAAACTCTTCTTACTAAAATTTTTAGATTGGTGTAGGTTTTATGAAGATTTATTTGTAACTTCGTAACGAGATAGAGTGCGTTCTACAATTTTGGAGCACGTTATATTAAAAAAATTCTTGAACTCTATGGGCATATACATCAATAAGGGCAATGGAGACTTCCGAGATATCGTAGCTCACGAATATGTCGACAAGTCTATACTTATCCCTGCTATCAACGCTACTCTTAATTCAGAGGCACGTTATAGTTGCGTAACTCGCTGTCGTAGATTTGGCAAGTCGATGGCGGCTAAGATGCTTTGTGCCTATTATGACAAGTCGTGCGATTCAAGAGAGCTTTTCGCCGGACTGATGGTTGAAAAGGATGACTCTTTCGAATCCTATCTTAATAAGTATTATGTCTTAAGCGTCGATATGACAGATTTCACTACCAAATATAGGTGTGAAAAGAACATTGTGAGCCTTATCCAGCAAGACATTATGGATGACCTCTTAGAGGCATTCCCTAATACTGTCGTCAAAGAAAGAGACGACTTGATGAGTGTGCTATATCGCATCAGTCAAAACACTGGCGAGCGTTTTGTGATGATTATCGATGAGTGGGACGCCATACTTCGAGAGATGGGTAATGATGACACCATCACCACCGCATACTCAGATCTACTTCGCCGACTTTTCAAGGGATCAGGATCCAATACTGTTTTTGCCGGCGCTTATCTCACCGGCATTCTTCCAATCAAGAAATATAACACCGAGTCAGCTCTTAACAATTTCTGCGAGTATTCGATGATCCGTCCCGGCAGAATAGCAACAGCTCTCGGTTTTACCCACGATGAAGTCTCCGCATTATGTCAAAAGCATGGCATGGATATCAACGAAATGGAGCGTTGGTATGATGGATATCGTATCGGCAAAGCGTCTCGCATCTTCAATCCATACTCTGTAATTATGGCTATAAGCGAGGAGAACTATGGTAGCTACTGGACCACTACCGGAGTCTACGATTCTGTCAAAACATATATACAGATGAACTTCGACGGCCTCAAGGATGACGTTATCAAGATGCTTGCCGGCGAGCAGGTCTATGTCAACACGCTCAAATTCCAAAATGACATATCGATCATCAGAGGTAAAAACGATGTACTAACCCTTTTGATCCATCTCGGCTATCTCGCCTACGACGACGAAAAAAAGCAATGTTATATTCCCAACAAAGAAATCGCCGATGAGTTTATAAATGCCATTGAGGATACTTCGTGGGCTCGGCTTGCAGAGGCTATCTCTGATTCTCAACGTCTCTTAGATGCGACTATTGCCGGAGATGAACGCTCAGTAGCTCAAGCCATAAATCGAGTTCACGATGAAAACACAAGCATCCTTGCCTACAACGATGAAAATTCATTGGCTTGTGTCATAGCTATCGCATATATTTGGGCTAAAAATGAATATATAATCCATCGTGAGTTCGCTTCCGGTAAGGGATATGCAGACCTTGTGATGATACCTCGTCGCAATGTCGAAAAACCGGCTCTCGTTATCGAACTAAAATTTAACGACTCAGTTGAGTCCGCTATACAACAAATCAAGCAGAAAAATTATCCTTCTAAGATAGCTGAATACACCGGTGATCTCCTTTTGGTGGGTATAAACTACGACAAGAAGTCAAAGCAACATACTTGCAAAATAGAGAAAGTCCGGTTGTATTAGTCCCATTGGTGCTCGATGAGGCGGTAATTAGAGCGCGTTACATTTGTTCGTAGTCTTTGGCGAGGCCTCCGGTGCCGGTTTCTTTGTATAGGGAGGGGAGGTCGTGGCCTGTTTCCTTCATCACCTTGACGAGTTTGTCGAAGCTGACACGGTGAACACCATCGGTGAAGCTGGCATATATATTTGCGTCGAGAGCACGTGCGGCGGCGTATGCGTTACGTTCGATGCAAGGTATCTGGACGAGACCGCAGACGGGGTCGCAGGTCATGCCGAGGTGATGTTCGAGACCCATTTCGGCAGCATACTCGATTTGAGCGGGGCTACCACCGAAGAGTTGGCTTGCGGCAGCGGCCGCCATGGCGCAAGCGACACCGACCTCACCCTGACAACCGACATCAGCACCCGATATACTGGCATTATGCTTGACGACATTGCCGATGAGACCGGCAGTGGCGAGAGCATGAAGCATCTGCTGCTTAGGGAAATTGCGGCTCTTCCAGAGATGATAGAGCACACCGGGCACAACCCCACTCGATCCGCAAGTAGGAGCGGTAACGATGACCCCACCTGAGGCATTCTCCTCGCTGACCGCCAGGGCATAAGCGAAGACCAGACCACGGCTCTTGAGGTTATCGCGATAGCCACCGGCACGCACGAAATAATTGAGAGCCTTGCGTTTGAGATTCAGCGGACCGGGGAGACGACCATCTCGGTTGATGCCACGTTCCACAGCGGCTTTCATAGCCTCCCAGACTTCATCGAGGTAATCGTATATGCCGACACCCTCACAATGCTCCACATACTCCCAATAGCTATAACCGGTGCGATTGCAATACTCCTTGATCTCGGTGAGAGAATTCATATCGTAGATCTCGCCGCTTCCGGCATGCTCCATTCCTTCATATTCCAGAGCGCCGCCGCCCACGGAATAAACCACCCACTCTGTTTCGGGGAATCCTACGGAATTGAGAGTAGTGAACTTCATCCCATTGGGATGGTAGGGGAGGAAAATGTCAGGTTTCCAGACGATGTTCACCGGCACATTGGCACGAGAGAGCACATCGATGATAGCCGTGTCGGTCATGTGCCCCTTGCCGGTGGCGGCAAGACTGCCATAAAGAGTCACTTCGAAAGCCTTGGCACCGACATTATTTTCGAGAAACATTTCGGCAGCCTTACGCGGGCCCATAGTGTGGGAAGAGGAGGGGCCTGTGCCGATACGATATAATTCTCTGATCGATTTCACTGTATTGAGATATTAGGATGGTATGATAAAAAATTCAGACAAAAAACCAATAAGCCACGACGATGGCGGCTATTGCGCCGACGATATCGGCGAAGAGGGCGTAACCGGCAGCATAACGAGTCTTGGAGACACCGACCGAGCCGAAATAGACGGCGAGGATATAGAAAGTGGTGTCGGTGGAGCCGCGGACACAGGCTGCGAGTTTGCTGACGAAAGCATCAGCACCGTTGGCCTTCATGACGTCGAGCATCATGGCGCAACTGCCACTACCGCTCAGCGGCTTCATAAGCATGGTGGGGAGAGCCCCTACCCACTGCGTGTCGAAGCCCATCCAGCCGACGAGGCCCTCCACCCAGCCGGTGAAGACATCGAGGGCACCGGAGGCACGGAACATACCGATAGCCACCAGGATAGCCACTAAATAAGGTATAATCATCACAGCGGTCTTAAAGCCCTCCTTCGCCCCCTCGATGAAGACATCATACACGCGGAGATGGCGTCGAATGCCGGCGATAAGGAATGCTATGATCACCGAGAAGAGGATAATATTAGCTGCGAAAGTGCTGTATACCTGTACCTTATTGGCAGGGAGGGATGCGAAGAACCATGTGACGCCTGCCACGAAAGCGGCGATGCCGGCGAGCCAGCCCCAGATGACACGATCCAGGCGGATATGCTGACGGATGCAGAGGGCAGTCAAGCCGACCAAAGTGGCAACCGACGTGGCAATAAGAATCGGGATAAAGACATCGGTAGGATTAGCGGCACCCCCCTGCGCTCGATACATCATGATGCTGATCGGGATAAGACATAGACCCGAACTATTGAGCACCAGGAACATGATCATGGCGTCGGTGGCGGTATCCTTCTTGGGGTTTAGGGTTTGCATCTCCTGCATAGCCTTGAGCCCCATAGGAGTAGCGGCATTATCGAGCCCGAGCATATTGGCGGAAATGTTCATAAAGATGGCACCCATGGCGGGATGCCCCTTGGGTATACCGGGGAAGAGGCGGGAGAAGAAAGGGGAGATAAGGCGTCCGAAGAACTCGATGACACCGCCACGTTCGCCGATCTTCATGATCCCCATCCAGAGAGTCAGGATACCGGTAAGACCCAAAGAGATCTCGAAAGCGAATGTGGCCTGGTCGAACGAGGCATTCATCACGTCGCTCCACACTTGGAAATCTCCTCCAAATATGGTGCGGCCCAACGCCATCAGGAAAGCGATGACGAGGAACGAGATCCAGATCCAGTTTAAGACCATCAGGCAGCGCTGTTAGAGCTTGTAAAAGAGAATAATTCAGCGTAATTAGAACTTGCGAATACCCATGATACGGCGGACATCGGCGAGTGTCTTTGCAGCGACTTCGCGTGCACGATCGGCGCCATTTCTCACCACCTTGGAGAGGTATTCCTCATTATCGCGGATATCGAGGATACGCTCGCGGATGGGGAGAGTAACCTTGAGGATATCCTCGGCGAGTTGCTTTTTGAGATCTCCATATCTTATGGAGCAGTCTGCATAAGCCTGCTTGAAATGTTCGAGAGTGTCGGGTGTAGAGACGAGCTCCATGAGAGTGAAGAGGTTGCGGATCGGTTCGCTGACTTCCTGGTTGGGCACCTTGGGGCCTTCGTCGGTGACGGCGCGCATTACCTTCTTGCGGAGGGTCTTCTCATCGTCGATCAGGTATATGCAATTACCCTCGCTCTTGCCCATCTTGCCGGAACCATCGAGACCGGGGACTTTGACAGCCTGAGACCCGAAATTGAAATTGACCGGTTCGCCGAAATATTGAGTTTTGTAGAAAGAATTGAAACGGCGGGCGAAGCGGCGAGTAAGTTCGAGGTGCTGTTCCTGGTCCTTACCTACGGGCACGAGGTCTGCGTGATGTATAAGGATATCGACAGCCATGAGCGTAGGATAAGTGAGGAGGCCGGCGTTGACGCGCTGGTTGGTTTGGTTGCCGATGATCTGGCGTTCGATACCCTCCTCATCGTTGTCATTGTCGGGGGCGGAGATGCCGAGCGCCTTGCGAGCTTTATCCTTGAAAGAGGCTGTGCGCATTAGTTCACCGATGCCGACATGCATATTCATCAGGAGGTAAAGTTCGGAGATCTCGGGTATATCACTTTGGACATAAATTATATTCTTTTCGGGGTCGAGGCCTGCGGCGAGGTACTCAGCGAGGATCTGCTTCACATTCTCGTGGAGCATGGTAGGATCGGGGTGAGTTGTAAGAGCGTGGAGGTCAGCGACGAAATAGCGGCAATCATAGTCATCTTGCATTCTAACGAACTTGGAGAGGGCGCCGAAATAATTGCCGAGGTGGAGATTGCCGGTGGCACGGATGCCGCTAAGCACAATTTTTTTATTATCAGAAGAGGGAGAGGGGTTGTTGTTATTGACTTCAGCCATAGGTAGAGTGTATAAAATCGTTGTAAAAAGCTAATAAAAGGGAGAAAGGAAAGATGCGAACGCATCAAGATACAAATTTAGACAAATAAAACGAAAAAAGCAATTCTTTTACAATCCAAATTGGGAAAGGCGTTCCTCGCTTTCAGCAGGACTTTCTTTGATAGTGCCTATGATAAGATCAACATCAAACTCATCGATTTCACCCAAGAAGTTCCACTCATTAAACTTATGTGCAAAAGCGATCTTAAGTCGCACACAATCTACAAAAGAATCATATCTAAGAAATGGATACTTCGACTTCTTGATCGGCATGTGATACATTTTCAGGTGAGCCGGAAGATTCTTGTTAATGTGAGAATTAATTATAACACCACCATACACGACTCCATTGGCATCAAAACCAAGTACAATAAAATATTTATCTCTTGAAGCATCACCGGCCTTAGGTTTAATACCATTAACTTCAGTCATGGATATCTCATAGACATCACCTACCTTAATAGTTCGAGATGCTAATCGCGAAATATCATCGTTGTTCAGGGCGTCGGGAAACTTCATCATTTCAAGGCAGATTCAATCAGCAATTGATCTTCGATGTATTCAAGCATTGCATCATCGGCATTCAGCACCTTAGCCATAGAAACCGGGGAGATAACATTCACACCATTCGAACGTTTATTTGCCTCTTCCCAAGCCTCATCATGAGACTTTTTAAGGAGCTGTCCAAAAGTCAAAGATTTGTTATCATCGATCGAGCGATCCAAAGCCTCAATCTCCGATTTGGACAAGAACTTCAGATTTGCCGGCCGTTTGGACAGGAGCACGTTGGGGGCATCTTCGCCGGCAAAAGCAACAACCTCTGACAATTCTACAGAAAAAGACGATTTAGGATTATTTAGTTCCTTGATTGCATTGTAGAGATGAGTTGGAACCGGTCCATATTTCAAAGCGCAGAACTCATCGGGCACGATGCCACTACCCCACTTTGCGAGATGAAACATCTCAGCGAAATAGAGTATCTTGAAAGCATGGTAGAAATCGACTCCACCGGTCTTATCAAGTATATAAAGGACTAATTCAGTTAGTTTTTTGCTATCGTAATTCTTCATTTGCATATTATAAATAACGCAAATTTTGCATCAGCGGTTCGTTTCGTCTTGCAAATATAAACATAAATCTTGAGATTGCAAAATTTAGGTATGTTCGTGGCGGTATAGCTGGTATGAGTTCACTATGTTGTGCCAGATGCTGTAGAAGCCACCGACTATCGAAGTGATGGGGGTGAAGAAGGTGTATCCCATCCAGATGGCGAGTACGGTGTTCTTTTGGCCGAATGCTTGACCGGCGGTTATGGTGTCGTTGTAGCGGTCACCGATCTTTCTTCCGAGCCAAAACTGCAGGGCGCAACTAATGAGAGAGACGACGACGAGCCAGAGCTCGGTGGAGAGCTTGAGGTTGGCATGCATGATGCTGCGAGTGGTGACGGTAATCGCCAGGGCGAGAGCTACAGCCCAGAGATAGAAAGAGAGATCAGAGCGCTTGGCAAATTTTTCGGTAAGAGAGGGAGATATGAACCGCAAGAGGAAAGCCGAGATCAGCGGGAGGAGCAAGAGGGGGAACACCTTACCGAGGATCAGTAAAGAGGAATTGACGAAACCCAATTCGGGATTGGGATGCACGAATGGCACGAACGTAGGAATCAGGATCGAAACCAGAATATTGATCAAGATGGTATAGGTGGTGATATTATTGATATTTCCACCGAGGCGTCCGGTGATCACAGCTCCGGCAGTGGCAGTAGGGCAAATCAGGCAAAGCATTGCACCCTCGAGGATGATTCGGAGATCACCGGCAGGGAGGAATATCAAGATTATGGCGAGAGCGATAAAGAACCCGGCTTGGAGTGCGAGAACCCAAAGATGCCAGCGACAGAGGCGCAGATCGTGAGGATTAATGCGGCAATAAGTGAGGAATAGCATACTGAAGAGGAGGAGAGGCTGAACTATGCTCACAGTCTGATTGGCGAAATGGTGAACAGCCGGAGGAAAAGGGATGGCGATAAATACGAAATAAGCCAATACACCGACCAAGATCGAGATGACCAATGTCCACTCCTTGATAAAACGAATCAACTTCATAACAAAGGATAAAATATCAGTCTAAGAGCGCGTTCCGGGGAACGCGCTCTTAGTATTTTTTTTGTGAGATTACTTGGAGATGGGGGTGATGCGGATGGCGCAACCTCCTCCGGGGGCGAGGTGCTGACGGAGACGAGTTCGGGAGTTCACCTTGACTTTGCGTATGCGATAGGCTTGTGGATTCTCTTTCCAGTCGGCATCGGGAGCATCCTCATAGATGGTGGCTTCATACTTTACACCGGCAGGCAGGAAGGAGAGATCGATTGTGGCGGTGCGGGCATTATGGTCGGTGATGGCGCCTACATACCAATCGTCGGAGTTCTTGTCAAGACGCGCCACGGTGATATAACGTGCCGGTTCGGCTTCGAGATATTTTGAGTCTTTCCAGTCTACGGGGACATCTTCGATAAACTTGAAGGCATCGGGGAAGCGGAGATAATTTTCGGGGAGGTCGCATGCCATTTGCAGGGGAGATGGCATGGTGAGGTAGAGAGCGAGCTGGCGGGCGATTGTGGTGCCGGCTTGTTCAGTTTTACCCTCGCCATAATAGCTGAGACGCGTTTCGAAGAGTCCGGGGGTATAATCCATCGGGCCACCCTTGAGGCGGGTGAATGGGAGGATACAAGTATGCGAAGGGGGATTACCACCCATCGACTCGAACTCGCCGCCGCGAGCAGACTCTTGCGCCACCCAGTTGGGATATGTGCGGCAGAGGCCTGTGGGACGAGGAGCCTCGTGGCTATCGACCATAATATGATGGCGTGCGGCCTGATCGGCGACATAGAGCACATGGTCTACCATCCATTGCGAAGTGTGATGCTCGCTGCGAGGGATGATGGCGCCTACATAACCGGTCTTGACGGCATCATAGCCATGATCGTTCATAAAGGCGAAAGCGCGGTCGAGTTGGCGTTCATAATCGGCGGCATTGGCGGCAGTCTCATGGTGCATAATGATCTTAACGCCACGACTATTGGCATATCGTTGGATCGAATCGACATCGAAATCGGGGTAAGGGGCATCGAAGAGGAACTGGCGATTCTTGCGAAAAGAGCACCAATCCTCCCAGCCTTGATTCCACCCCTCGACGAGAACAGCGTCGATATTATGATCGGCAGCGAAATCGACATACTTCAGCACATTGGCGGTGTTGGCGGGATGACGGCCGTTTGGGGTCAGTTTGTCGTAGTCGGTGATGCCGGGCTTGGCGCGGTAATCGTCGGAATAAGCCCATGTTTTCTTGTGTCCGACGAACATCTCCCACCATACACCGACGAACTTCATCGGGCGGATCCAGGAGGTATCTTCGAAGGCGCAAGGTTCGTTAAGGTTATAGATGAGTTGGGAGGCGAGGATATCGCGGGCATCATCGCTGATGATGAGTGTGCGCCAGGGAGTGGAGAACGGGAGTTGGAGATAACCGGCCACGCCGAGGCGGTCGGGCACGAGGTGAGAGGAGAGGGAGAACCGGGCGGTATTCGTATCTAAGAGCATCGCCGGATAACCGACGAGAGCCGCCTCATGGAGGTTGACATAGACATGATCCTTGGTCTTGAGGAGGAGGGGAGTCTGGATGGTATTACCACCGGCGCGTTGTGCCTCGCTATGCCCGGCATAAGAGGCGAGAGCCTCGGGGAGCGAAGAGAACGAAGTCTCCGACCAGAGATACTCATCGGTGTCATAATCTCCGGGGATGCAGAAGAGGGTATGGTCATCGCAGAAGCGGAACTCCGTTTTCTCTGCCATAAGTGTAAGATAATTCACTTTATCTTGAAGAGGGAGTTCATATCTGAAGCCTACTCCATCATCGAAGAGTCGGAATCGGATGGTGAGGAGTCGTTCGGGGTTGGGTGCCACAAGTTTGACAGCCATCTCGCGATGGTTATCTCTGACGGAGGCATACTCGCCCCAGACGGGGGTCCAGGAAGTATCGGAAGAAGTGGTATCGACCGAAGCGATCGAAAAACCGGAGATGAACTCCGCTTCCGAGCCAACGAGGCCGAGTTTGGAGTCGGCGACAAGAGTTTTCTCCTTATAAGAGATGGAATATAGAGGAGCCCCGAGATTGTCGAGTTTGAACTCGAGTTTGATGTTGCCATTGGGCGACGAGATGGATGCAGGTGTAGCCGCCGAGGCGGATAACGAGGAGAGAGAGAGGAGAGATAGTCCGGTAAAAAGCGACAGAGCGCCGGAGAAGAACTTGATTCGCATAGGAGATTGTATTGATGGTTAACACGACACAAAGATAGTTCAAAAAAGCGAAGCAACCAAAAATATCGATAAAAAGCAAGTACACGCTCCTGCTAATGAGACAACGAATCAAGGAGCGATAGATCTATATCGGGGATAATGCTGTCTGCTAACTTATCCTTGATCAAGAAGCCCATATAAAGTGGCAATGTAAGGACCTCGCCATCACGACCGACATTATATTGACCGAGTTTGAACGCACTATTGACATGATAGACCGCCTTATTCTTGAGAATAGTCGATAAGCTTTTGGTTTTACCTGTCTTAGCCTTGACCTCGACAGCGACACACTCACCCTTAAAACGGATCAAAAAATCAGTTTCCAGACCGGAATCCTTCTGGAAATAATACAGCATTTGATCAGACTTACAAAGGAAATCCGCCATAAGATTTTCGAAGATAGCCCCCTTATATCCGAGCAAATTACCCTGGAGGATATCGATTTGAGTACCGAAATTGAGCATACCCATCAATATGCCGATATCGGCAGTGTAGAGTTTGAAACACTCCATGATGGCATTACCCTCCAAAGGCAATTGAGGGATCTGAGTATTGTAGCATCTATTGACAATTCCGGCATCTTCGAGCCACTGAATACTACCGGCATATTGAGAAGCCCTACCACCCTTCTTGACTACCGAATATTGGAACTTTTTATTTACCTTAGCCAACTGCTTGGGGATAGAATTGAAGCACTCCCTGATATGAGGTTTGTCGGAGTCGGGAGCATACTTAACCATATCCTCTTGATAATCAGCAATAAGATCGCGTTGCAATTTATAGATAAGTTCGACATTTTTGGTTTCCAAATAGCAATTCACCACATTAGGCAACCCGCCCACGATGACATAACGATAGAGGAGATCCATCATCACCTTGTGAATACCGGGTTCCACCGGCACTTCATCGACAAAACACTTCTTGACATGATCGATCACAGCATCATTTATGCCATTTGCCCAAAGAAACTCCTCGAAGTCCAAAGGGTGCATCTCTACGAGCGTTTCATAACCGACAGGGATTGAAACCGCAGCCACATTATGTGGATAGATTTCATTTTTAGGATCCTCTTTCGACCCATAACCTTTGACCCCCAACAGCGAACCGGTGGCAATAACATCGAATCTGCCATCGAGATGAAAAGCCTTTAATGCCGTTCTGGCCTCCTTACATTCTTGAATCTCATCAAGAATAATGCAAGTCTTGTCAGCGACAAACCGGCAATCCGTCATCATAGCAGACAGAGTAAGAATAATCGTATCTACATCCTTGCTACCGGCAAAAGCGATCATCTTATCGGGATCGAGAATGAAATTAATATATACTACATTCTCGTAATTATCTTCAGCGAACTTGCGCACGATAAAAGTTTTACCGCACTGACGGATACCCTTGATCACAATCGGTTTCCGGTGAGGAGTATTTTTCCATTGAGCTAACGTGCTCTCTATTTTACGTTTAAGCATACCAAAATCAAATAAAGACTGTACAAAATTACACTTTTTCAAGGGAATATGCAAGAGTTATTACACTTTTTCCAACGAATAATTGGAAGTTGTTACACTTTTTCCAGCGAATAATCGGAAGTTGTTACACTTTTTCAAGGGAATAATCCTACATTTGACACACTTTTTCAAGGGAAAGATGTTACATCCGGTACACTTTTTCCAACGAATTGGAGTCGGCGAGGAGTAAAAAAAGGGGTGTGAGCCTTTCGGTCACACCCCTTTTTATTCTTAAAGCGCGTTCAAGAACGAGCTCTATCTGCGAGGTTTGCGCTTATTGTGCTTTTGATGCTGATCATGCTTTTTGGGATGATCGTGGCGGGGAACGCAGCATGAAGAGGCTCTTACATATACCCTTTTGCTCTTCTTGAACGCCACTTGCACGGGGATGTTATGGTTGGAGGCGAAAGCATCCAATTCGGCGCGAGCCGCCCTCTCCGAGAGCTTGGTGAGTTTGGCATACTTCTTGGCGGTGATATCTTTATGCTTGTCGAGGTAAGAGAGGAGAATCGAGAGACGATGATCACGCTCCACCTTCACACAGGAAGAATGACGACAATGAGAGCAATCGCCCGAGCAGACGGGTTGGGGAGCTTTGTGATGCTGACCGGCCATCATCTGAGAGCAACAGAGAGTTGCAAGGATAGCCAACGAAATAATGCGGAGTTTAAAAAAAGCCTTCATAACTGTAATGTTTTAGAGGATTAATATGTTGGTTATCTCAATCGCGCGATGATTGAATTTCTATCGATGATCATAAGAGCGCGCTCTGAAAGAGGGAGCAGACTCCGAAATTATCATCATCTATCTATAAGACACACCAAAAACAAAAATGTTACATCGACCAAGAATAAAATTTACAAATAACAACAATTCGCACCAAATGTGAAAAATTGAACCAACAACATAACAAAAAAGAACTAATAGTTTTGAAACGTAGTCTTATACATATCGTTGCGATGCTAAGAATGAGAAGTGGGATGTCGCTCGCAAACTGGCGACACCCCACTATTTATTATATTTCTTTTACCACTACCCTATCCGGCGAAAAACATCGATATAGCGAACCGTTTTAAATCAAAATTGGGCACGGATGTGGTGTTATTTACGGGCTACGACGCTGCCGGAGGCTTGGTGTGTGGCGAGGATCAGGACTTCGGCTATTTGCACGTGCTTGGGGGCGGAGGCGGCGTAGTAGGCTACGTCAGCGATGTCGTCGCCGGTGAGGGGCTTTATGCCTTTGTAGACCGTTTCGGCCTTCTCGGTGTCGCCATGGAAGCGAACTTGGCTGAACTCGGTTTCGACCAGACCCGGTTTGAGGTTGGTGACTCTGACGGCACTCTCAGCGACATCTATGCGGAGTCCGTCGGTGATAGCCTTGACGGCAGCCTTGGTGGCGCAATAGACATTGCCCTTGGCGTAGGCGGCATCTCCTGCCACACTGCCGACATTGATGACATGCCCCTCATCGCGAGCCACCATGCCGGGCACGATAAGGCGTGTCATGGTGAGCAGGCCCTTGATGTTGGTATCGATCATAGTGTTCCAATCTTCGGGATCACCCTCATACTCCCGGTCGAGGCCGAGAGCGAGACCGGCATTATTGATAAGCACGTCGATCTTCTGCCACTCCGGTTCGAGCGACTCGACGGCGCGGGTGGCAGCGTCGGCATCACGAACATCGAACACGAGGCACTTCACGCGAGTGCCCTCAGCTTCGAGGCGGGTGCGGAGCGCCTCAAGACGGTCGGCGCGACGGGCAGTAAGAATCAGGTCATAACCACCTACGGCAAAGCGTCTTGCGCAGGCCTCACCGATGCCACTGGAAGCGCCGGTAATAAAAGCAATCTTTTTCATGATAAATATAGTGTTAAAATTATTTAGAGCGCGTTCCTTAAAATTTTGGGGTCGTAGGGGCGGATATTTTTGAGCAGATTTTGAAAGTCACAGAGGGCGCAATGCGTGCATTGCAACCGATGGGACTTTCGAAATATGCCAAAAAGATCCGGACAAAGGTAACTTATTCTTCTGATACCCATTGGAAATCTTGCTATTGTTTTAAATATTTTTAATTACTTATGTTAATAAATATTAATGATGTAATTATGATTCCAAAATTCTATGGAACTTTGAATTTACCTAAGTCTCGTATCCTTGGCCGCTTTTAATCACTTGCTTTCAGTCACATACAGGAGTATGCTCCTTACAGCAAGTAATCAAAATCGACTCAAGGCTACGACCCCTACGGCTCCAAAATTTTAAGGAACGCGCTCTTCATCCTCACCGCGTGGGATGTCGGTATTGAGGGTATTCTTGCAACTACCTGCCACATACAGCGAGTTTACTCGCGACAAATTTACCTAAAAAAATTGGTAACGAAGCAAAAGCGAGCCTAAAAAGTGATATTTTTTGCCCGATTTCAAGATGGAACGTTAGTGACGTTGGGAACGCGCTCTAAGAGCGCATTCCTAACTTTTCTCCGGCTTCGGCACGCCGGACGGCGTTGATTAGAGAGTTTATCTCGTCTTGAGGGAGCTGATCAGCCACCTCCTCCAAGGCGTCGAACATCACCTGGGTGTCGACACGCAGAGCCGCATATAGGCTGCGTACGAAGTGCAGGGGATACTGCTTGAGCGACTCCAACACCATATTGATGTGGTTGAAGATGTCGAGCATATCGGCAAAATGGTTCATGGAGTGACGACTGGCATATAGCGAGAGGCGCAAAGAGCGGATCACACGCGCCCAGACAGAGCGATGTTGCAGCATCTCCCGGGCACCCTCTTCAGCCGAAACAGGAAGAGAGTTCATCCATATAGCGACACGATGACATAGAGCGCTGTCATACTTGATCTCGAGGAGCGCCTTCATCGTCTCGACTTCTGCCTTCTGAGACTTGGCATCCTTCGCCTCGCCCTCCACGACGATGCGCTTCTTAAAGTTGGCATCCTGCTTCAAGAGCACACGAGGCATAGTCCGGTATAACTTGCCGGATTGCTTAAAGCAGAGATAACGCAACACGTCGCAGGGAGACTTGAAGATAAAACATGCCTCCTCTTCATTGCCAATCTCGACGAGGGAGTCGATCACGAGCATAGCCGTGTCGAGACGCGCGATCTTCGTCTGATTGGAGAGGGAGTACTCCACTATCAGCATCTTGAGTTGCTTGCATTGCAAATCATCGAGAGGCTCGGTGGAGGCAAGAAGCGAATCGAGGAGGCGACACATTTCCTCATCATTGTTGAGGTTGAGAGCATTGGCGCTAAGCGCAACATTTGTCAGATCACTGTTCATAACGATAAAAAATTTAGGTTAAACGGATGTTACAAGTAAATGTCGATAGGATATAGTTATCCCACCCTAAATAATTCATAGGCTATCGCCTGAATCTTCGGATGTGGACATAGCAATCCCACCGATAAGTTATTACATGTACTTGATCCTTTTTAACCCAAAAATGTCGTTATATTTCGGATCATGACGTTCTAAAATGTCGTTGTGTTTTGGAAACACGATGCAAAATAAACACCTATCTACGCAACCTATTTGCGTAATAACAACTTTTTTTTCAAAAAAAAATGAGTATATTTGCGGAGAAGAGAGAAAGAACGCGCTCTTAGAGTTCTCAACACGTGTCATAAAAGGGAAAAACAGAAGAAATGCCAGCCAACAAGAATGCGCTGATACGCTACAAGACTATCGACAACTGCCTGCGCAACCGCTACAGGCGCTGGACACTCCAAGATCTGGTGGATGCATGCAGTGAAGTCCTCTATGAGATGGAGGGTATCGACAACGGAGTGTCCGTACGGACCATCCAGGGAGACATCCAAATGATGCGTTCAGACAAATTGGGATATAACGCACCGATCGAGGTGTATGAGCGGAAATACTATCGCTATAGCAACCCCGACTACTCGATCACCAAGATGCCGATGTCGCAGAACGACTACGAAGTGATGCAAGATTATATCCAACATCGGCAGCCGCGCAAGGTAATGTTTTGGGCATCAGCCGAACAGAGCAAATATATCGCCACCAAGCCGCTGCATCGCACACAGCGGCAGATAGGACATAACCCCGATGATGGCTCCTGTCTATTTGAGATCGAGGTAGTGATCAACTACGAGATGTATTCCATATTCTTGAGCCTGGGGTCGGGAGTCAGAGTGCTTCAGCCACCGACAGCCGTAGAATATATGAGGACCAAGACCGAAGAGATGGCAAAACTCTATCGATAAGAGCGAGCAGGAGTTCGCACACCGGGTCAAGAGACTCCCCTCCATATACAAGATTTTCAAGTTGCAACTTTTTTTTGAAATTTGTTTTACATTTTTCAAAAAAGTTGTAACTTTGCTATCTCTAATACGACAGACTATGACACAAGAAAAACATTCAGGGCGGGGCGGAGCCCGGCGTGGAGCCGGCCGTCCTCGGAAGGAAGAGCCGAGCCGGCTCTATAGTTTTCGTGCATCGGGAGAGATGGCGGACTTTTTGGATTCACACGAAGATAAGAGTCGTGTGATAAAGGGGTGTATAGCCAAAGAGATGGCAGAGAGGAAGAATTATCCGCCGGAAGATGAGAGATGGCCCGACTTGTCGGCGTGGGGCGAGGTATATTCCGCCACCGAAGTCAAGGAGATGAAGATACCCTACTTCGACATTGGGATTGTGGCTGGCTTTCCGTTGCCTCTCGACAATGACGAGCGAGCGCAAAACATCGAATTATTGCAGATGTTGTGTCCCTGTCCGGAGTCGTCATATCTGATACGCGTAGAGGGTAACTCGATGATCGATGCCAATATCCATTCGGGCGACATTGTGATCGTCGACAAGAGCAATCGCAATCCCTCGCCGAGCGAAGTGGCGGTGTGCGAGCTGAATGGGGAGTATACCCTCAAGCGCTTCGAGATGCGCGACGGAGTGGGATGGCTGATACCTGCCAACCCCGACTATCCGGAGATACGCGTCACAGAGGAGGATAGCTTCAGCATTTGGGGCACGGTGACCTACGTGATCCATCGTCCGCAAGGGGATTAAGAGCGCGTTCCTCAAAAATTTTTTGGAGGGAGACTGAGATATGTATGCATTGGTAGACTGCAACTCATTTTTCTGTTCGGTAGAGAAGGTGTTCCATCCCGGGTTGGAGGGGAAGCCTGTGTGTGTTCTATCGAACAATGATGGTTGTATCGTGGCGTTGACACCGGAGGCGAAGGCGTGTGGGTTGCATCGAGGCGATCCGATCTTCAAGGTAGAGGATATCGTGAGGAGACATGGCGTGCATATTTTTTCGACCAATATGCAGCTTTATGCGGCGATGAGTCAGAGGGTCACCAACATACTTCGCAAGAGCATCCGTCATGTAGAGAATTACAGCATCGACGAGTCCTTTCTCGATCTGAGGGGATATGATCGCTATTACGATCCGGTGGAGCTGATGAGGGGTGTGAGGGAGAGGATCCGGCTATGCACGGACATTCCGGTGAGCATTGGGATAGCCCCCTCGAAGACATTGGCGAAGATGGGGAGCAAGTATGCCAAGCAATATCGGGGGTATAAGGGGGTGTGTATGATCGACACAGAGGAGAAGCGGCGCAAGGCGTTGGAGATGTTTGACTTGGCAGATGTATGGGGCATCGGCAGGCATACATTGGCGCGGCTCAACTATCATGGCATACGTACGCCGCTGGAATTTGCCGATCGGAGCGAGAGCTGGGTGAAGAGCATTCTGACCAAGCCGGGCCATCAGACCTGGCTTGAGCTGAACGGGGAGGCATGTATCGACACGAGTGAGGTGAAGCGCAAACAGACCATTTGCACGAGTCGAAGTTTTGGGGAGATGGTGGGCGATCTCACCTCATTGAGGGGGTCGATAGCGGGGTTTGCGAGCAGTTGTGCCAACAAATTGCGAGGACAAGATAGTGCCTGTCGGAGTGTCAGTGTGTTTATATGTAGCAATCGGTATCGGGAAGATCTGGTGCAATATGGCAACATGGCGACCGAGCGGCTGCACACCGCCACATCCGACACCTTAGAGATAACGGATGCGGCGATGAGATGTTTGGGGTCGATCTATCTGCCGGGGGTGATGTACAAGAAAACGGGTGTAATACTGAGTGACATCGTTCCGGCGAGTCCGATACAACTAAGTTTATTTGATCCGATCGAGAGGAGGAGAGAGAGGGTAGAATTGATGAAGAGCATCGACCGGATCAATCAGCGCTACGGGGTGAAGACGATGAGTTTGGCGATAGAGGGACGTGGACATCAAGCCTGGCACAAGAAATGCGAGCACCGGAGTCCGAACTACCTCACCGACCTCGCCGACCTACTGACCATCCGAATCTAAGGAACGCGCTCTAACAGAAATAATTCTTTTTTTTGGGGGGGATATTTATTGGATTCAAAAATATTGTTATCTTTGCGAGATATTGGTTTTCATTTATGATCTTGAATGATATGAAAGGCTTATGATGGATCGACAAGAGGCAGAAGTTAGGCTTTTGGGGGACAGTTTATAGGATTTAGAGCGTACTTTTAAGTAGTTAATTGCAGGAATAATATGTCACAGACAGATAGTAATGTTAGGGAGCGTCAGAGGATTAATATACGTGAGCCACGACGTTATAGAGTGTTTATGCACAATGATGACTTCACGACGATGGATTTTGTGGTGATGGTGCTTGTAACGGTGTTTTACAAGAGTGATGAGGAGGCAGAGGCTATCATGCTTCAGATCCATAATGGCGACAAGGCCGAGGTGGGTATCTACTCCTACGATATGGCGCGCACGAAGGTGGCGAAGGCTACGGGGATGGCACGCGAAGAGGGCTATCCATTGCGTCTCAGCATCATGCCGGAAGATGAGTAAGGAACGCACATTTCTAAAATTCAAACAGAAACGACAATATGACCAATATACCACAGACGAACAGATCGATCAAGGTTCTCACCCAGGCCTTGGAGTATTGCAAGGAATTCCGGCATGAGTTTATCACTCCGGAGCATGTGCTTATGGCGCTGACAGAGGAACCCGACTTCGCTTATACACTCTTGAATTACTATTCTCCGAATAAGATAAAGCTCGAAGCCATGTGGTATCTAAAGGAGCAAGAGAGAATGCCGGAAGAAGTAGAGGAGAAGAATGTGTATCTACCGTCGTCGCAGATGCAGGAGGTGCTACAGAATGCCTTGGCACAGATATCGAACAGCGGCGCCGAGGCTATCGACATAACCCACCTGGCACAAGCGATCTTGGAGCTTACCGACTCTCAGGCATGCTTCATCTTGAAGAGCGGGCTTAATGGCAGAGAGACAGAGTTTATGAGCGACTTGATAAGTAATTGCGAGTCGAGCGACATATTTGAAGATCCCTTTGAAGATCCGGGCAAGGAAGCATGGCGGAATTTTGTGACCTGTATGAACGACCACTATCAAGAGCAGAATCCGCTGATAGGACGAGAGTCGGAATTGCGTCAGACGATCCAGGTGTTGTGTCGATGCGACAAGAACAATCCGCTCCACATCGGGGAGGCGGGTGTCGGCAAGACAGCATTGATATGGGGCTTGGCAGGAATGATCGAAGCGGGGAATGTTCCGGCGCGCTTGAAGGGTAGTCGGATTTATCAGATAGATGTAGGTACACTCTTGGCGGGCACGCAGTATCGCGGAGACTTCGAGAATCGCATCAAGCAGATCATGGATGGCATCAGCGCCGAGAGTGACAACAATATCGTCTATATCGATGAGATTCACACGTTGGTGGGCACCGGAGCGACGGGAGAAAGTGCGATGGATGCCACCAATATGTTGAAATCATACTTAGAGTCGGGGAGGATACGATTTATCGGATCGACGACCTACGAAGAGTATAATCGGCATTTTGCTCGTTCCAAGGGATTTGTGAGGCGATTCAAGCAGATCGACATCCCGGAGCCGACGGACGAAGAGAGTAAGCATATCTTGGAGCAATTGCGACCGCGATATGAGGAATATCATGGGGTAAAATATGATGACTCGGCGATCGCATACGCCGTAGAGGGGAGCGCCAAGCACATCACCGACCGGCATCTGCCAGACAAGGCGATCGACCTGCTCGACGAGGCGGGAGCGGCGATGGAGATTAGCGGCGAGAAGCGCGTCATCGGCAAGCGTGAGATCGCGGAAGTCTTGTCGAAGACCTGCAAGGTAGATGCTCTGAGCGAGATCGAAGAGGATGATTATCAGAAACTGCAGAGCTTGGAGAGTCGGATGCTATCGAGCGTCTATGGTCAGGATGAGGCAATCCGGCAGGTGGTGGAGTCTGTGCAGATGTCACGCGCCGGTCTATTGGATGACAATAAGCCGCTTGCCTCCCTGCTCTTCGTCGGACCGACGGGCGTAGGCAAGACCGAAGTGGCACGAGTGTTGGCACGCGAGCTTGGTATCGAGTTGGTGAGATTCGACATGAGTGAATATATGGAGAAGCATGCCGTGGCGAAACTTATCGGTACGCCGGCGGGATATGTTGGCTATGATGATGGAGGCTTGCTGACCGATGCCATCCGGAAGAATCCGAATTGCGTATTGCTGCTCGATGAGATCGAGAAGGCACATGAGCAGATCTATGACATCCTCTTGCAAGTGATGGACTATGCACGCCTCACAGACAATAAGGGTAGGAAGGCGGATTTCCGCAATGTAGTTCTGATCATGACTTCGAATGCTGGGGCTCAATATGCTTCTCAAGCCTCGATTGGCTTCAATGGCAAGGCGAGTCGTGGCGAGGCTATGCTTCGTCAGGTCAAAAAGACGTTCAAGCCGGAGTTCTTGAATCGCTTGTCGGGGACAGTCGTGTTCCATGACATGGATATGGAGATGGCACAGATGATCTTGGGCAAGAAACTTCGAGAGCTGGAATCGAAACTATCGGCGCGGCAAGTATCGATGGAGCTTGACGATGCGGCATTCGCCTATCTACTCAAAGAGGGATATACGGCGGAATATGGAGCGAGGGAGATGGACAGAGTCATCTCACAGAGGCTCAAGCCGTTGCTGATGAAAGAGATCTTATTTGGACGACTTCAGAAAGGAGGAACAATAAAAGTGGAGGTGTGCGATGGCGGTTTGGTTGTTGGATGAAGATGCGATATGGTTTCCCAATCCCTTCTTCGGAGATGAAGATGGGATGGTGGCTACGGGAGGGGACTTGTCTGCCGAGCGTCTTATCGTGGCATACGAGCATGGGTTCTTTCCCTGGTTTGCGTGTGAGATATCTGGAGAGAAGCAGCCTATCAATTGGTATTGTCCGTTAAATCGGTTTGTGATTTTTCCGAATGATATCCATATCAGTCACTCGATGTGGCAGCTGATGAAGAGTAATAAGTATGAGGTTACGTTCAATAAGGACTTCGAGGGGGTGATCCGTGGGTGTTCGGAAGTGAATGGGAGGAATCAGAAGGATGGGGCATGGCTTGGAGAGGATATGATCGAGGCATACCAACGGCTTCATGATATGAATCGTGCTATGAGTGTAGAGGTTTGGGAGCGGGAAGAGCAGGGAGATGGCGGTCGGCGCCTTGTCGGGGGATTGTATGGAGTGATGTCGGGGGTGGTGTTTTGTGGAGAGAGTATGTTTTCGCGAGTTTCGAATGCTTCGAAATTGGCGTTGATCAAGTTGGCAGAGACTTTGTCACACATAGATGGGAGTCTGATAGACTGTCAGTTTGAGACGCCCCATTTGGAATCGATGGGAGGACGCTACATCAGTTACGAAGTCTACCTCTGCCACCTCCACAACAAGCATAAAGACAAAGAGTGCGTTCCTTAAATCTTTGGAAATATTTGGAGTGCGTTCCTTTATGTATAAAAAAATATTGTTATATTTGCAGGACATTGGTTTATTGTTTATGGATAGGAATAATAAATATGACAATCTCATTGCGGCACTTAAAGTGAAAGCTGCCGAGATTCTGCCACAGGGGTCTCGGATGTCATTGTACGGGTCGAGAGCGCGAGGAGATGCCAAGGAAGATTCGGATTGGGATCTTCATATACTAATACCGGGCGAGGAGCGCGTGCCTTGGTCGGCATGGGATATCTATGCATGGCCATTTTATGAGATAGGGCTAAAGTTTGATGAAATAGTCAATCCACGCGTCTACTCATTCAAGGGGTGGGTAAAGCGTCAATTTTTGCCATTTCACAAGAATGTAGAAAGAGACAGCATAATCATCTATCAAAGTTGACATCATGACACTACAACCTGAAGAAAGAAAAGCAGATTATTTTCTATGCGACAAACCGGAGATTACGAAGATCTTTTTGATTGGGAAGAAGAAGATGTCGTTCCACTCATAGAAAAAGTAGAAGACTACATCGACCGGATTATCAAAGCAATAGAATAGTATAATACTCCCTAAAAATCAAAAAATCACTATTTCTAGAACAAAACCACAACTCTGATAATTGGTTACTTTGACATCTTGTCATAATACTGAGGAAATTGTCTCTCTGTACACTGCTTTAAAATATCCTAAATCATGGTTAGCATGAAGACTCTTAGATACACATACTTATTGTTGATGGCTTTTGCCATTGTCTTTTGTTTTATATCATGTAGTGATGATGGTGTGGATCCGATTCAGTCTGATCCGACACCGGATGCAGAGGGAGACTATGGTTGGAGTCGATATGTGGGTAAGCATCTCACAAGTGATTCTGACATATTCGTGTGGCACACTTCAGACGATCTTGCAGGCGATTTGTATAATAATCGGCCTATCACTCCGGGTGAATTTGTAGAATTTGGTAATTTGACTGAGTCAGGTGTTACCATGAGATATGGTAATGAACAATTATATACATATAATCTTGCTCATGCCACCGATAATAAGATTAATCATGTGGTGGCATGTCCATATTCAGCTATGGGAGCATCTCAATATGTTGACATTCAGGTCAGTTTAACATATCCTAAAGGTGTAAGTTATTGCAAATTAGTTGGGTTAATAGTCGATCCATACGGATTTCGTTGTGACATAGAAGGCAAAATTAATGGTGATTTGGAGATTAGCAAGTCTTTTAGTTATATCGATCCATTCCCTCGCTTGCGACTTGAAACAATACCTGAATCTACAGATTATCGGATTCTGGTGGAATTGCGCCCTATTCAGCCTGAATTTGATGCAGTCTCGCTAAAAAGTGTCGACTCTCCGATACTCCTCCAATGGCAATCCGAGCAATGGACTGGAGAAGCGGCTGCCATTATTCCCGATCCCTCCGACTTCCTTCAATTACTATTCAACATACCCATATTGAAATATTCTGATTATTGGAAATCAAAATATTCCAACCAAGATCCTGAATATGTTTCCATCACACATCTGCTATCAACTCTATTTCCGGGGGCATACCAGCGAAGCGTGCGAGAATATGATCATCATTTCAATGCTACTTGGAATTTTAACCCCGATCCGATGACTTTAGGACCCTTTGATACTGTGGTATGGGTGTCTCGCATTGACGATGCTAATATGTGTGTCATGCTTGATGCCTGCGAGATGGAAAAGCTCTTTTCATTGACCGAAGGCAAGGTGCTCGGAGCTAATATATTACGATCCTTGCTGACTGAAGAGTTGTGTTACTTCGAGATGAAATATGAATTAACCGATACTGATGTCAATGATAGTAGCCGGGAACGAGAGTTTAAAATGACCCTCAAGGATCCTCAACTCTCTCGCAATCTGATGAAATATTTATTTATTACTCTGTTGATGAAGAATAGAGAAGCGATCAAAGACTATATCCGTCAAGACTCTGCACTCTCTCTGCACGCCGAGACACTCTGCACGGCGGTAGATCGCCTCGAAGATATCTACGCCGGCACCACAGATCTGACCCTCGGCTATAAACTGACCGAATGTCAATGGAAAGATGGTAATATGTGGCCTCAAAAACTTACTCGGTAATGATCCAGTCGGTGAGGGTGTGGCTCTCGGTGCTGAAGTTGATTGCTACTTTGGTTATGGGGAGTTGCAGCTGGCTGAAGCGCACGTCATAGCGTTTTAAATCTATCTGATCCATCGCCGTCTCTGCCGAGCGGTCTATCTTCAGCTCTATCAGGTATAGACGATCCTTTGAGTGGATCACTGCATCCACTCTGCCATCGCATGTGTGTACCTCCACCTCTACATAATACCCCATCAGCGTGAAGATGATATAGAGCAACTGCTGATAGTGACCCTCAGTATTAGCGCCGATGCAATAAGGCACACTGCTCAGATATTCTTGCAACACCCGGAGTGCTCCATCCATATCACCCAGGTCCATAGCATCTGACATCTCTGCTAATATCGGGCGCAATTCGCCTACACCGGATTCTACATAGTTGGGCAAGAGACTGCCATATAATCCGGTGCGAATTTCTGTATTAGGGATATCCAGGTAATATAATTCTTTGCGTGAGTCGCCACCTTTAATGGTAAGGTAACCGCTCTGATAGAGCAAGGGGGTAATGCTTTTGAGCCGTTCGGCGGGAGCATCGAAGCCATCGACACCTACACTCCGAGCTCCTATCTGCGATGGAGCAACGTTAAATTTGCGAAGCATCTCGATCAAGAAAGTGGGCGTTCCGCTGCCAAACCAGTAACTACCCAACTGTAATTTACCAAGGGCATACAATAGACTATAAGGATTGAATATATCAGGTGATGGCCATGTGAAGTGATAGCCGTCATATCGATAGGTCAATTCATTGATCATCTCTTTATGAGTGTAACCGTAGGCTTTAGCAAGTTCGTCTACGTGACCGCTGAGTTGATCGGCAAGTTCCTCCTTAGAAATTCCGCAGATATCGGCAAAGCGAGGCTCCATACTTACGTTGTCGATATTGTTCAGTTCACTAAAGATGCTGAGCTGAGTGAACTTGGTGATACCGGTAAGAAATACGAAGCGTAGGTATTTGTCGCATGCCTTGAGTGGAGAGTAGAAATTGCGCATTACGTTGCGAAGCACAGGAAGATCAGTGTCCTCATGAAGCACATCAAGCAACGGAGAGTCGTATTCATCGATTAGCACCACAACTTGCTTGCCGGTTTTCTCATAGATACGCATTATTAGACCTATAAGTCGTTGGTTGGGAAAGTCCCCGATACCCTCTTCCCTGCCCCATATAGCTTCGTAACGAGTTAATTTTGCATTTAACTCACTTTCCAACTCCAGCTTATTAAGACTCTTGGCGGTGCTCATATCAAAATGGAGCACAGGATATTGTTCCCACTCTGTCTCGAGTGAGTCAATTGCCAAGCCTTTGAACAGGTCTTTTCTGCCTTCGAAATAATAATGGAGAGTTGATGTGAGAAGTGTTTTGCCGAAGCGGCGAGGACGACTTAAGAACACATACTTACTAAGTCCATGAGTCAACTCATAGACTTGGCGAGTTTTGTCGACGTAGAGGCGATTCTGCT
>SAMEA3663025__coassemble_280_pt1 | contig 75699 bp, 61 predicted proteins | sample SAMEA3663025__metabat2_high_PE_004 | metagenome-assembled genome bin SAMEA3663025 (sample SAMEA3663025) | pig gut metagenome | biome: pig gut; feature: pig-associated habitat; material: faeces | place: France | collected 2012
CCTCGCGCCGTCCCCAATCCTTCTCCATCAAGAAGGAAACCGACACACGCCTCGTAGGCATCGAACGCCAACGCCAAGAGTTTAGCGACCAAGACTTCATGCAGGCTTGGAGCGACTATATCGCCACCATCCCCGACCAGAAGATCCTGGTCAGCGCCATGCGCGTCAGCCACCCCACACGCCGCAACGACACCGAATATGCCGTCATGGTCGACCACCCCGCCCAGCAGCAAGCCTTCGAGATGGGTATGACCCGACTCCTCACCTTCCTGCGCGAACGACTCCACAACGACTTCCTCACCATCAAAGCCGAGATCAACCCCGCCGCCGAGACGGTGAAATATCTCACCCCATTCGAATTCCTCAAGAAGACCGCCGAAGTCAATCCCCAACTCGGAGAGGCCCTCAAGCGCTTGAATATCGAGATAGTCTGACCGGAGACGACAGCCCCCTCACACCGCCGCCAAGGCATCGTGACGTCCTCTACTGCCGTTAATTTCAGTTAAATATTCATAACTAATCTTAAAATAGGATACAAAATAGGCAAGATAATGCCCTTAGTGGAGGTGCGATTATGTTAAACGACAATTATTTATTAACTTTGCAATACGAATTCCGGAGGGGGCGCAAGTCTCCTCCGACTTTTATATTATTGACAATGATAGACAAGCAAGCATTGCAAGCCTGGATCGAAGAGAGGTTGCAAGACACGGAGTGCTACCTGGTAGACGTCACGGTCAGCACTCAGAATGAGATCAAGGTGGAGATAGACTCCATGGATAGCATCGACATCGACTTTTGTGTAGAATTATCTCGCGACATTGAAACGGCATTTCCTCGCGATGATGAAGACTACGAATTGGAGGTCGGTTCGGCAGGGCTCACCTCCCCCTTCAAGGTCTTGGCACAATATCGCAAGAACCTTGGCAACAAGGTGGAGGTGTTGACACGCGACGGCCGCAAGTTGCATGGCATACTGGTCGAAGCCGCCGACGACCGCTTTGCCATCGAGATGCAAGTCAAGGTGAAGCGTGAGGGTGCGAAGCGGCCTATCGAAGAGACCCAAAGAGAAGAGTTCGCCTATAGCGACGTGAAGAGCGTCTGCTACGACCTCGACTTTTAACAGCAGCAAATAATAATTCAAAACATATAGAAGAAACTCTAATGGCAAAGAAAGTAGAGACTGTAAATATGGTCGATCGTTTTGCAGAGTTCAAGGAGCTCAAGAACATCGACAAGACCACCCTGATATCAGTGCTTGAGGAGTCATTCCGCAAAGTGCTTCAAAACCAGTTCACGACTGACGACAATTTCGACGTGATCATGAACCCTGACAAGGGAGACTGTGAGATCTATCAGAACTTAAATGTCGTGCCGGATGGCGAGGTAAAGAACCCCAACACCCAGATCGGGCTCACCGAGGCGCGCGAGATAGACCCGGAGTGTGAGATCGGGGAAGATGTCGCCAAGCAGATACATTTTGAGAAATTCGGACGTCGTGCCATTCTGACACTTCGTCAGACACTTCAATCGAAGATTCTCGACCTTCACAAGAATGCCATTTCCGCCAAGTTCAAGGAACTGGTGGGCGAGGTGATTACCGGCGAAGTACACCAGATTTGGAAGCGCGAGATGTTGCTTCTCGACGAAGATCAGAATGACCTGATACTTCCGAAAGAGGAGCAGATTCCGGGCGATTTCTTCCACAAGGGAGACATGGTGAGAGCCATCGTAAAGACAGTCGATGACAAGAATGGCAATCCGAAGGTGATCTTGTCGCGTACGGATCCTCGTTTCTTGAGTCGACTCTTCGAGATGGAGATTCCGGAGATCCATGATGGATTGATCACCATCAAGGGAGTAGCACGCAAGCCCGGCGAGCGTGCCAAGGTGGCAGTAGAGAGTTATGACGAGCGCATCGATCCGGTGGGAGCATGTGTCGGCATCAAGGGAAGCCGCATCCATGGCATCGTGCGTGAGCTCCACAACGAGAGCATCGACGTGATCAGTTACACATCGAATCCGCAGCTCTATATCCAGCGCGCCTTGTCGCCGGCCAAGATTTCATCTATTCGTCTCAGCGAGAGCGAAGATGGCAAGAAGAAGGCAGAGGTGTTCCTGCATCCCGACGAGGTGAGCCTCGCCATCGGCAAGGGAGGTCTCAACATTTTCTTGGCACAAGAGCTCACCGGCTATTCGATCGATGTATATCGCGACATCGAAGAGGGTGAAGAGGATATCTACCTCGATGAGTTCCGCGATGAGATCGACGACTGGGTAATCGAGCAGCTCAAAGACTTGGGACTTGGCACAGCGAAGTCGGTGCTCAACGCCCCCCGCAGAGTTCTCGACGAGGCAGACCTCGAGGATGAGACCATCGAGAATGTGCTCCGTGTGCTCCGTGCCGAGTTCGAGGAGTAAATAACATATTGTAAAACCAAACACTATATATGCGCACAAAGATCAGTAAAGTAGCCAAAGACCTGAATGTGGGAGTCAACACAGCCGTTGAATTCCTGCGCAAGCACAATATCGAAGTCGATGAGGGCCCGAATGCACGCATCGACTCCGACGCCGTCGAACTGCTCATGCAAGAGTTTAGTGCCGACAAGAAAGATAAAGCCACGGCTGAAAGCATCTTCGCCAACCGTCGTGGGAATAAGAAGGCGAAACAAGAAGCTGCACGCGAGCAGGAGACGACCACTCGCGTCACAGGCCCCAAGATCTTGGGGACAATCGACCTTTCGAATCCACGTTCGGGGATGACATCGACCACTGCATCTGCGCCGACCACACCTACCGAAAAAGCTCCCGCCGAGGAGGTTCCCGAAAAAGCCCCCGAGAAAGCTTCGGAGAAGGCCCCCGAGAAGACTCCGGAGAAAGCCCCGGAGAAAGCCCCGGAGAAGGCCCCCGAGAAGACCCCGGAGGAAGCTCCTGAAAAGACCTCGGAAAAGGCTCAGGAAAAGGCTCCCGAGAAAGCTCCGGAGAAGGCTTCTGTCGCTCCTGTCGCTCCGAGCGCTCCCGCCAAGGAGCAGGCACAACCCAAAGCTGAACAACCTAAAGTTGAAAATAAGCCTGTGGAAAACAAAGAACCAAAAGAGGTAAAGAAAAAAGAGGAGGAAACAAAAGCTGAAGTTGCTACCGACGATAAGCCTTTCCGTCTTAGTGGCAACACGCCGGGTGCTCCCGAGCTCAAGGTGATCGGCAAGATTGACTTGTCGGCGATCAACACCAGCACACGCCCCAAGAAGAAGAGCAAGAGCGAGCGTCGCGCCGAAAATGCCGACCGCAAGCGTCGCAAACGCATCGGCAAGGAGAAGGTCGATATCGACAAGGCTGCTCAGCAACCCGGCTTCGGCTCCGACCAGCGCAAGAAGCAGAATGAGGGTGGCAACCCGGGTGGCGGTGGCAACAACAGTAATAACAACAATAACGGCCAGAGCCGCAGCGAACGCAAGAAGAATCGCGACCGTCGCAACCAGAAGCCTGAGATCAGCAACGAAGATGTGCAGAAGCAGGTGAAGGAGACGCTCGCTCGCCTCACCAACAAGACCACCAAGAAGTCGGTGAAGTTCCGCAAGGAGAAACGCGAGGAGATGCACAATCGCGAGATCGAGAAGGAGCGTCGCGAGGAGGCTGAATCGAAGATACTGAAGATCACCGAGTTCGTTACCGCCAATGACTTGGCCAACCTGATGGATGTGCCGGTGAATAAGGTAATCGCCACCTGTATGAACCTGGGTGTGATGGTGTCGATCAATCAGCGTCTTGACGCTGAGACCCTCAACATTGTGGCTGAGGAATTTGGGTTTGAGACCGAATTTGTCAGCGCCGATGTCACCGAGGCTATCGAGGTGATCGAAGATAAGGAGGAAGATCTCGAGACTCGTCCGCCGATCGTCACCGTGATGGGACACGTGGACCATGGTAAGACTTCTCTTCTCGACTATATCCGCAAGGCTAATGTGATCGCCGGCGAGGCGGGAGGTATCACCCAGCACATTGGTGCCTATAACGTAAAGCTGCCGAATGGTCGTCACATCACCTTCCTCGACACCCCGGGTCACGAGGCATTTACCGCGATGCGTGCACGCGGTGCCAAGGTCACCGACCTCGCCATCATCATCGTGGCTGCCGACGACGACGTGATGCCCCAGACCATCGAGGCTATCAACCACGCCTCTGCCGCCGGAGTGCCTATGGTGTTCGCCATCAATAAGATCGATAAACCTGCTGCCAACCCCGATAAGATCAAGGAGGAACTTGCCGGCATGAATTACTTGGTAGAGGATTGGGGTGGCAAGTATCAGTCGCAAGATATCTCCGCCAAGAAGGGTATCGGCGTCGATGAACTTATGGAGAAGGTTCTTCTCGAGGCAGAGATGCTCGATTTGAAGGCAAATCCCAATCGCCCCGCCATCGGTTCGGTGATTGAGTCATCGCTCGACAAGGGGCGCGGTTATGTAGCCACGGTGCTCGTGCAGAACGGCACATTGAAGGTGGGCGATGTGATCTTGGCAGGCACCAATTTCGGCAAGGTCAAGGCGATGTTCAATGAGCGTAACCAGCGAGTGAAAGAGGCAGGACCTTCGACACCGGTGTTGATCCTGGGACTGAATGGTGCGCCGCAGGCAGGCGACACATTCAACGTGCTTTCCACCGAACAGGAGGCACGCGAGATCGCCTCGAAGCGCGAGCAGCTGCAACGCGAGTTGAGCATGCGCACCAAGAAGCGTGTCGGACTCGAAGAGTTGGGACGCCGTCGTGCACTCGACGACTTCCACGAGCTCAATCTCGTGGTGAAGGGAGACGTGGATGGCTCGGTAGAGGCACTCTCAGACTCGCTGCTCAAGTTGTCGACACCGGAGATTCAGGTCAATGTGCTCCACAAGGGTGTGGGTGCCATCTCCGAATCTGACGTTACGCTTGCCGCCGCTTCTGACGCCATCATCATCGGCTTCCAGGTGCGTCCTTCGGGAGCTGCCCGCAAGGAGGCTGAGAAGGAGGGTGTCGAGATCCGTCTCTATTCGGTGATCTACAAGGCCATCGAGGAGGTGAAAGATGCGATGGAGGGTCTTCTCTCTCCCGAGATTCGCGAGGAAATCATCGGTACGGCAGAAGTGCTCCAGACCTACAAGATCTCGAAGGTGGGTACGATCGCCGGTGCCATCGTGCGTGATGGCAAGGTGAAGCGCACATCGAAGGTGCGTGTGATCCGCGACGGCATCGTGATCTACAGCGGCGAACTCGGTTCGCTCAAGCGATTCAAAGATGACGCCAAGGAGGTTACTACCGGCTATGACTGCGGACTCTCCGTCCAGGGATACAACGATATCCGCGAAGGCGACATGATAGAAGCCTACGAAGAAGTAGCCGTCAAAAAGACACTCTAAAAAATTGCTTTTATCATAATAGAAAAAGGGCTGATCAGTTCACAAACCGATCAGCCCTTTTTAGAATAAAAGATTTTTTGCTTAATGGCGGGGAAATGTTATCTTTGTGGATTATTATGTTTTTGTTTAGATAGTCATATCGTTATTATGCATTATTTTCTAAATATCGGTTCGAATATCGGGAACCGTAAGTTGAATATCAGCCGCGCTCTTAAAGCCCTCGAGGAGGAGTTCGGCTATTTCGAAGTATCTAAATTAGTGGAGTCTCGACCCTGGGGATATGTCTCCGATAGAATGTATTATAACATCGCAATAATGGTGATTAGCGACAAGGAGCCACTTCAGATGCTGAACATATTGCAAGGTATAGAGAATCGACTCAACCCGACACCCCATCGCGATGCATCCGGCAATTATCAGGATCGCGTGCTCGACATCGACATCATGGCGGCAGACGAGATCAGCCTCGACAGCGACAACCTTACCCTCCCCCACCCTGCCTTGGCAGAACGCCGCTTCTTCTTGGAACCCTTCGCCGAATTGGCACCCCTCTGGCGTCACCCCCTCAGCGGCAAAACATGCGCCGAAATGCTCGCCGACCTCCCCGCAGAGAGGGAGGAAAGCAAAGGATAAAAGTGTTTAGATCTATAAAATAATACCTGAAAAAGAAATGAAAAAATTAAAGTTTTTTGCAGCGGCAGTCTGTGCGGGGCTCGCGGCTATGGCATCCGCCCAAGCCGACGAATCGCCCAGATGGCTCCGCAACACGTCTATTTCGCCCGATGGCAGCAAGATCGCCTTCACCTATCGCGGCGACATCTTCACCATCCCCACAGCCGGAGGCGAGGCACATCAGCTCACCTCGGGAGGCTCCTACAACACCTCTCCTATCTGGAGCCCCGACTCTCGCACCATCGTATTCTCATCCGATCGCGAGGGGAGTTACGACCTCTACAGGGTAGCATCTACGGGTGGCACACCTATACGTCTCACCACATATTCCGGCAACGAGACCCCCTTGGCATTCCTCTCCCCCGACAAGGTGATCTACTCCACTTCGGAGATCACCTCAGAGAAGTCGATACGCAATCCGGTGCGTCATACTCGCACATACGCCATCGACATCAACACTCCTGATGCACGCCCCGAGCTTTACCTATCGATGCCTCTGGGTTCGGCTTCGATAGCGCCCGACGGCAAGATGCTCTATCACGACCGTAAAGGGCTCGAAGATCCACTCCGCAAGCATGAACGCTCATCAGGCACATGCGATGTGTGGCTATACGATAAGGGAGCATTCACCAAGCTCACCGACTTCAATGGCCACGACATGAACCCGGTGTGGAAAGCCGATGGCAAGGGTTACTACTATCTATCGGAAGAATCGGGAACAATCAATGTCTACTCCGCCGACGGCAAGGGGGGCAAGCGTCAACTCACCAACTTCGAGAAGCACCCGGTGCGCACGCTAAGCGTTTCCGGCTCCGGACTTATGGCTTTCAGCCAGGATGGCGATATCTACACCCTACGCGAAGGAGAAACACCCCGCAAGGTCAACGTATCCATCTATGCCGACCAATACAAGAAAGATATCATCAAAGGCTTTGCCGGCAGCGGCGCAAGCGGTATATCCATCTCTCCGGAAGGGAAAGAGGTGGCGATCGTGGTGAGAGGCGAAGTATATGTCACCGACACCAAATACTCTACCACCAAGCGCATCACCAACACTGCGGCACAAGAGCGTGAAATCTTCTTCTCACCCGATGGTCGCAAACTGGTCTACGACTCCGAACGCGACGGCATCTGGCAACTCTTCATCTCCGAGATCAAGAACCCGTCAGAGAAGCGCTTTGCCTACGCCACGGAAATCGAGGAGAAACCCCTCTACAAGAGCGAGCTCCCGGCGCAACAGCCCCGTTTCTCGCCCGATGGCAAGAAGGTGGCATTCCTCGAAAATCGCACCACACTGCGTGTCATCGACGTCGAAAGCAAGAAAGTAACCACAATCCTCGACGGAAAATATAACTACTCATATTCCGACGGCGATGTGCCCTTCGAATGGAGTCCCGACAGCCAATGGATCTTAATCAGCTATATCGGCATCGGAGGCTGGAACAACACCGATGTAGCAGCCGTTAAAGCAGATGGCAGCCAGGTGGTCGACTTGACCGAAAGCGGCTATAGCGACGGCAATGCCAAGTGGGTGCTCGGCGGCAAAGCCATAGCCTACGAGACCGGCAAATATGGCATGAAGAGCCACGGATCGTGGGGCAATCAGAGCGACATCGTGCTCATGGCTCTCGATGCCGATGCTTGGGATCAGATCAACGCCACCGAAGAGGAGGATGCCCTCCGCGAAGAGGCTGAGAAAGAGAAGAAAGATGCCGACGACAAGTCGGACAAGAGCGACAAAAAGAAGGGCAAGAGCGACAAGAAGTCAAAGAAGGCTAAAGCCGATAAGAAGGAGGCCGAAGTTATCGCTCTCGACTTCGACAACCGTCGTCACCGCATGTGTCGCGTCACTCCCACCAGCGCCATGATCGGCGACTATTTCCTCGCCCCCAAGGGTAATAAACTCTATTATACGGCACAATCGACCGAAGGAGATGCCAACCTATATGTAGCCGATCTCCGTAAGGATGAGACCAAACTCCTGGCGAAGGGTGTCAATGGTGGCATCGAAGCCGACAAGAAGGGAGAAAATATCTTCCTGATAAGTTCGAAGGGGATCAAAAAAATCAATCTCGACTCAGGCAAGGAAGATGCTATCGAATTTGAAGCCCCCTACGATCGGAGTGCCGCCGCCGAGCGTGAATATATCTACGACCACTGCGTGCGCCAAGTGGCTGACAAGTTCTATGATGTCAACATCCATGGCGTCGACTGGGAATATTATGGCAAGCATTATCGCCAATTCCTCCCCTATATCACCAACAATCAAGACTTCGCCACACTTCTGAGCGAACTTCTCGGCGAATTAAACGCATCACACACCGGCGGCTCTTACCGCGGCGGCGGAGCACGCCTCTCCACAGCCGAATTGGGAGCCTTCTACGACGCCTCATACCGGGGCGATGGTCTGAAGGTAAGCGAAGTAATCAGCGGTTCACCCCTCCTCTCCGCCAAGGCGAAGGTAAAAAAAGGTGACATCATTACCAAGATCGATGGCGAGACTATCAAGGCGGGCAAGAATTACTATCCGCTGCTCGAAGGGAAAGCCGGAAGGAAGACCATGTTGGAAATCAAGCGAGCTTCGGGCAAGTGCGACACGGTGAGTGTACGTCCTCTGTCGGGTGGCGAACTCAACGAATTGCTCTATCAGCGATGGGTGGAACGCAATGAGGCCTACGTCGACTCGATCTCGGGTGGCAGAATCGCCTACGTGCATGTGCGCGGCATGGATTCACCCAGCTTCAGAGCCGTTTACGACCGTCTTCTCGGCAAATATCGCAACGCCGAGGCTGTAGTGGTGGATACCCGCTGGAACGGCGGCGGATGGCTCCACAATGACATCGCCATCCTGCTGAGTGGCAAGAAATATGTCGACTACTCGCCCCGCGGCCAATATGTCGGTTCGGATCCCTTCTCACAGTGGACCAAGCCCTCGGTGATGCTCACCAACGAAGCCAACTATAGCGACGCCCATGGCACACCCTACACCTACAAGACGCTGAAGATCGGCAAACTGGTGGGAGCACCCATACCGGGCACAATGACTGCCGTATGGTGGGAGCAACAGATCGACCCGACCATCGTCTTCGGCATACCTCAAGTCACCAGCCTGGATGTCAATGGCAAGCCCTTGGAAAACCAGCAGCTCAATCCTGACATCGAAGTCTACAACAACCCCGGCGAAGAGCTAAACGGAATAGACCGCCAACTCGAAGCCGCAGTGAAAGCCCTACTGAAATAATTCCAAATAAAAAAGCCTCCGAACTGGAGGCTTTTTTATTAAGAGCGCGTTCCTTAAATGAATTTAAGAACGCGCTCTAATCGTATAATATAAAAGAGGATGCATCTGAGATGCACCCTCTTTATTTTGGCTTAATAAGAGATTCTTATTAGAAGACAACCTTAGTAGCCTTGTTGCCTTTAACTACGATGTAAAGGCCGCTTTCGGGAGCGTCAACGCGAACACCCTGGAGGTTGAAGTAAGCGGGAGTTTCGTTGTTGTCAACAGTGATGTTGCTAACAGCAGCAGACTCGAAGGGGCACTCGTAAGCCTTATCGTTGCTGAATGCAGCCATAGTGTTTTCACCATCGAAGATAACCCAGCATACACCGTTCCAATCCTCTTCGAAAGTGATGTTACCGATTGAGTTGAAGTAGAGAGAAGTTTCAACTTCCATGAGGAGAGCCTCACCGTCGCTACCATAGTTGTACTTAGCCCAACCTGCGTCAGCGATCTTGAAAGATTCACCTGCGAGAACTTTCTGATCGTCTTTGCATTCAAACTTCCAGATGTTGCCATCAACATTCTGAAGTCTCCAAGACTCACCGAGCTCGTCGTTAATACCCTCATTGAGCCAGCCGTTCATATCACCACGGAGGTAAACCTTAACTTCGGGCTGAGGAGTGTCAGTGGTAAGAGTGATAGTAGAGAGGTCACCTGCTACTACTACATCATAGTCACCCTGCCAGGGACAAAGGATGTTGTCGCCACCGGCTACGAGAGCAACAGCTACACCGGGAACATCACCATAGTTAGCAGTCAAAGAGTTAGCTTTCCAGCCATCCCAAGTACCGTCAATCACGGGAGAGATAGTGAAAGAAGAAAGACCATTCACGTGGATTTTGTAAACGCCATCCTCGAATGTGAACTGGTCGGGAGTCTCAACGTTCCAGTCGTTAGCGAAACCACCTGCTTCAGCGCCGGCGCTTTGACCTGTGATGTAGAGAGGTGCACCATTTTGTGCATTTGCTGCGAGTGCCACTACGGCTGCAGCTGCAAGAGCGTAAAATTTCTTCATAATGAAAATTTTAGATTTTGTTGGTTAATATTTAAGATATCTGTAATATTCTATCGTCTAAAATTTGAATATTATTGTAGCATGGTATTTCGTAGGAGTATCCACGGCACATATTCGGTGCAAAGATAGTCACTTAATTTATTATTTCCAATTATTTTGCCAAAAAAATCACTAAAAACAGATAATTTTAACCTATCGTAAAATATTGAGCCACTTTTTAATATAAAATCAGAGACTGTGTCAATTATACTATTATTGACACAGTCTCTTGTATAGATTGATGCTTTATAGTATTATAAGAGCATCTGTAGGATCAGTTTGAAAATTTCGGATTTGCTCTATAGCGATCCTTATTTTTCAAGAGTAAGAGTGTAGGGTTGCTTGCTGAAGTCGATGGTCACCTTGTAAGTGCCGGGCTCTACACACTGCATATTGCTACCCTTGAAGTCGAGAGTGTAAACGCCATCGCCTGCAGACTTGCCACCGAAGTCGAGATCCCAATCGCCGTTGGCGTTGATCTTGAACTCAGTGCCGATCTCTACATTTTCAGCAGTCCAAGTTCTGAGGTCCTTCGACGGAGTAAGAGGAGTAGCAGTCTCAAGGTTCCAGTTATTGCCTGCGCCGATCACTGAGAGAGAGGTCATAGCCTTCACAGAGAATTTGAGCTGCACGAGGTTAACCTCGGTCCAGTAGAGGGTGTTACCCTTCACAGGAGCTGTGATGCTCTTACCTGTGCTTGAAGCAGTCAATGATCCGCTCTCATAGAGACCATTCTCATCGATTACTTCGCTACCTTCCACCATCTTGAAGACTACGGGGCCGGTCTTGTCGGGCTGTGCAGCGAGTGTCCATCGTTGGTTAATAGCTGTCACACCGCTATAGTTGATATAGTCGGAAGTGTAGAGCTTCATCACGTTTTCAGCCTTAACAGAGCCGCTGAAGGGATAGAGATTTTCGAATGCGTAGTTCACTGTATAAGAGTCATCGTACACATTGACAGTGATGAGGACAGAACCAACCAAAGAGATTTGGCCGGCGCCGCTACCGGCAGCGAGCTTACCTGCGAGGTCAGAGTCGAGTGAGGGGATACAGCCGAGGAGCCTGGAAGCATCCTTGGATTCGTATACCGAAACAGGAGCGAGCTTCCAAGCGTAGCCTGCGTCAGTCACGTCGATCTTGACAGCGAACTCGGGATTGTCATAAACGCTGACATTGCCGAGAGTATTGTCCATCTTGACAGCCTTGGCGAAGTCGGCAGTGCCATTTACCACGGGCACTACATAGAAGGAATTCTCCATCCACTTAGCGGGGTTGAGGGTAGCCACTTTGAACTTCGACTTATCAGCGAAATAAGCATTAAGACCGCCGAGGCGGAGTGTAGTGCTACCGCGTTGAGCAAGAGCTACAAAGCGAGCATACACATCGAGAGTGCCGGGAGCCTTGGTGATAGCCTCCTTGATGGCATTATTGAAGACGTCGGGATTGACCATAACAGCCTTGTCGACGATAGTGGTTTTTGCCACAGCCACCTTAGAGAAGTTCTCATCGCCTGAAACTTCCATATTGATTACGAGGTCGTAATTTTCGGGGAAGTTTTCGAGAGCGGTGATATTAGCCACGTTGACATTAACGTTCTGGCTATTGGCATTTACAAGGTCTACATCTGTAGCGCCTTGCTCGATCACGAGACCGGAATTAGCGAAGATGCCATCGGGCTCGGGATTAGTTTGGCCCGGAGGATTGGGCAGGTCGTAATTTTCGCACGATGCCAAAACCATGGTCAGAGCCAATGCAGATATGAATTTTATTTTTTTCATAATTCTAAATTACTTTTTAGTAGGTTTTAACTGCTCGGGGAGAGCTTTTTCGTTCCCTCCCCGAGCTGATATGACATCATTCGAAAGAGGGGGTACGACCGGTGAATGTCACGTTGTGTGCACCCTCCTTGATATAGATCTTATTGTTCTGAGTATCGACTACGATAGTCACGGGAGAATATACATCGACATTCACACCCCAGTTACCGAGACCCTGCGGGATAACATCGCCGGAGAAGCCTGCTTGCCACTTATCGGTGACGGGGAGACAGTAGAAGTCGGCCTCATTTGAGCCGAGAGAAGCGTCAGCCACCCAGCCGAGGAGTTCGGTGAAGAAGCGGAACTGCGAGCATTGATCAGCTTCAGACTTACCCTCCTTATCAGCCTTCGGAACGAGGTCGAATACACCAACGAAGAGCTTTTCGCCGATCTTCTCAGTGGGCTCATAGAGAGCGAAGTTATTCTTATAGTGATCGAAGTTCGCAGCATTCGGGCCCTTGAAGCCATCCTCAACGCCGGTTTCGGGGTTACGAAGGTCACCGCAGATATAGATCCAAGCAGCCTTCTTCTCAGCATACTTCACGCTGATAGCGTTGTAGGTTACAGCATTTTGGCTGACGATACGAGAGCCTTCGATGCCTTCGATTTCGCAGACAGCGCGGAAGTAAGCTTTCATAGGCTTCTTGGAAACTTCAGAAGCTTCGAACTCTTCCTGGCTTGTGATCTTAGAGAGCTTGAGCAGAGCGATACCGAGGTCGAAAGTCTTGATAGACATTGCTGCCGATGCGGGATTTTGGTTCTCAAGCGCTACCCATTTCTCTTCGGGGGCATTAGGATCGAGAGAGACGAGAGCAGAGTACTTACAGATGGCAGAATAGCCATAATCGGGCTGAGTGCAGAAGAGATTGAAAGTAGCTGCATCAGTCATCTCCTGAGCAGTCTCAAACTCGACATCCTGCATAGCCGGAGTAGAGACGGTGAAAGTGGTCGGGTTGTGATATTGCGGATTATCCTCTTGCTTGCAAGAAGAAAAACCGAGGACAACAGCCGCCAACGCCAATATAATTGATAATTTTTTCATTTTTATCTTACGATTAACTGATTAATATCCTTCGATCTGATGTAGATGAGAAGCTGACATAACACGCGAGGGGATGGGGAAAGATTTGGTATATTCCTCGAGGTTAGTACCGGAAGCGATACCACCCTTCCATTCCCAAGTATAACCGGTGCACCAGAGGTTCCAACGGATAAGGTCAGTGCGGCGCACATTCTCAGAATAGAGTTCGCGGCAACGTTCATCCTGGAGGTCAGACATAGAGAGAGAAGTCCAAGGAGTATAGTTATCACCATACGCACGTTGACGGATATAGTTAACATATTGGAGAGCCTCTGCTTGAGAGCCGCCGCCACCCTGAAGGATAGCCTCAGCTGCAGTCAGATAGATCTCGGCGAGACGGATCACTGCATAGTCGCCACCGAAAGGAGTAGAGTTCGGAGGAGATGCGAGATAATTGATCGAACCATCTTCGTTGTATGCCCAGTTAGAATACTTGGGAGCGAGGTAGCCATTCTTACCCCAATCGTCACCGGTGAGTGTAGGATTGTTGGCAGTGAAGCCGTGGCTGCTGGTTTGCCAGAGATCAACACGACTGTCGTTGCTGACACTCATATCGACATCGAGCCATTCGAACTTCTTGACGAAAGACTTGCGAGCTACAATACACTTCCAGCCGTCGTTGGAGTTGAACCAGTCGGAAGATACATAACCTACAGCCTTGGGATCGAAGGAATAAGCCTTGTTGGCAACAACATCGTTGACAGTCTTCTGCCAATCCTTAAGATCGCCATTATTATAAGCAGCAAGAACTTGGTTATACTCCTCATCTGTAGCGCAATACTGATAGAGGCGCTTTACGCCGTCGGCATCTTCAACCACGAGATCGTTGGTATCAGTTACATCTTTATATTTCACATCCTTGGTAGGATAAGGCACTGTGGTGCTGACACCATTTGTACCGATCCATGCAGCCACCAAGAAGGTAGCACCCGACCAAGAGGTCAGATCTTCGGTTGTAGCAGTCTTGGACTGAGGGATATCCCAGATGATCTCATTAACCTCATTAGCACCGCCAATAGCATATTGGTCGTTGTTATAACCGAAGAGAGCCTTATAACTACGAGCCAAACCATTGCCATAATAACCACCCTTACCGAGGCGAGCGATGATGTTCTTACAGTGAGTATAGCACTTGGCATAGTCATTGGTGTTAGCGAATACCTCACCATTCAGATAGATCTTGGCAAGGATAGCCTCAGCAGCATCGAGACCTACGAAACCATAATAGGTGGGAGTAGGATGTTCGGTGTAATACTTCACAACATCTTCGAGGTCTGCAGTCACTCTATTGTAGACTTCTGCACGACCGGGCTGAGTAGGCTCTTCGCCCACCTTGGTAGATTCGTCAGCGTAGGGAGGATTATTGTAGAAAGTGAGCATATAGTAATAGCAACCGCCACGAAGGATACGAGCTTGACGCACATACTCTTCGGCACGAGCCTTAGCGGCCTCGTCAGGAAGATCGAACTCATTGTTCTGCACCTTTTGGATGAACTGGTTGCAGAGAGTGATATTGATGATCAGACGAGAATAGAAACCGAACACGGCATCGAGAGAAGAAGAGACCTTACCATGGTTGATTGTACCATAAACTTCGGGGTCCCAAAGCCAGCAAGCTTCGTCGGTGGTCATTTCCTCACCGATATAGATGGCACGTTGGAACGAAGCCATACCGCCATCGAAATCTTGAACGGGAGTATTACCGTTCGCACCGAAAGTAGCAAAGTTGAGATAGATGTCTGCGAACACCCGATCCATGTCCTTGCTTACATCGGTTGTTGAATTAGGGTCTACGGGACTCTTGTCGAGGTCGTTCACACAAGAAGTGAGACCGAAAGCGGCAGCCGCGATACCCAATGTCATGAATATTTTATTGAAAGTTTTCATATTGGATTCTATCTTTGAAAATTAGTTAAAGATTAGAAAGTCGCCACGATTCCGAGTGTAGTAGTGATAGGACGTGGATAAGGATTACTCTGGATACCGCCGAACTCTTCAGGATCAAGACCGGTGAACTTGGTGATCACGAAGGGATTCTGAACGGCAGCGAAGATACGGAGAGTAAGTTTCTCTTGCAACAGATCTCTGAAAGTATAACCCAGAGTGATGTTGTCGCAACGGAGGAAGCTTGCATTTTCTACGAAATAGCTCGAACGCTTGAGGAACTCACCGGTAGCGGAGTTAGTGAAGAGAGGACGATCTGCCAAGAGGTTGCCAAGCTGATACTGAGCGGCAGCAACGGTATAGACACGACATCCGTCATAACCGAGCTGGTTGTATACATAGTTGCCGATGTTGGCACGGAGAGTGAAACCGAGGTCCCAATTCTTCCACTGGAAGTTGTTGTTCCAAGAGAGGGTCACCTTCGGGTCTCTTGAGTGATATTTGATAAGGTCATCATCATTGATCACGCCATCACGGTTCTGGTCTACAAATTGACCCTCGATAGGATTGCCATTGCTGTCATAGACCTGTTCGAACATCTTATAAGTGAATGCGGGCTCACCTACGATGTGCCATTGGATAGGAGTACCGGCAGTATCGCTAAGACGACCTGCTACAGTCTCGGTGCCACCCTGGAGTTCGGTGATCTCATTCTTATTCCATGCTACGTTAACAGCAGTGTTCCATGTGAAGTCGTTGGTAATAACGGGCTTTGCACCTACAGTTACCTCGACACCGATATTGCGGAGCGTACCGATGTTGTTCCACATCTTGTTAGAGGTGTTCATAGCGCCGGTGGGCACGTATGAGAGGAGGTCCTTAGTGTTGCGGAGATACCAGTCAGCAGCAAGTGTGATGCGGTTGTTGAGGAATCCCATGTCGATACCGACGTTCCATGTAGTAGTAGTTTCCCACTTCAAAGAGGGGTTGTAAGACTCAGGATAGAGAGGGTTGATCCATTCGCCCGAGCCGTTGGGATCGAGGTAGTGGAAACCATTCTTGTATGAGTTGGTGTAGTTGGCGATATAGGGGAAGTAGAGACCGCCGAGGTCTTGCTGACCTGTCTGACCCCAACCGAGACGGAGCTTGAAGTCATTGAGCCAAGAATTGCTGGGCTCCATGAACTTCATGTTGTTGATCTTCCAACCGAGAGCCACAGCGGGGAAGATACCCCAACGATTGTCCTTAGAGAAGCGAGAAGTACCATCACCACGAAGAGTCACTGTCAAGAGGTAAGTGTCATCGAAGATGTAGTTAACACGACCGAAGAAAGAAACCAACTGATAGATGAAAGCAGAACGAGTCATAGGAGCATCGTTGTAAGCCTTACCTACGTGGTCGGCAGAAGCTTCATTGATCTGGAGGTCGTAAACGCCACCATTATAATTCATGTTATAACCGAGAGTGTTGATAGCACTCCAAGAACGTTCGTGAGCGTCGAAACGTTGCCAGTCATAACCGACAGTTACATCCAAGTCAGACTTTGCAGCCTCGAAATACTTCTTATAGTTGATATAGAAGTCGAGGAGGGTATTGCGCTCGAGCTTGTACCAATCGCCACGATAGCCGGCACCATCCTTATAGTTATTGCGCCAAGCCATGATAGAATTGGGAGCAGTGATCTCCTTATTTGTATTCTTATTAACCTGATAACCGAGGTTGAGGTTGAAGTGAAGTTCAGGCACCCAGTATAGAGCATAGTCGATCTGGAGGTTACCTGTACTTGAGAGCACGCTACCTACGTTTTCTACATCCTCGAGGAGCTGAACGGGGTTTTGAGAAGCGTTGTTCTCATGGTCACCTGTAGTCTTGGTAACATTAAAGTAACCATTGAACATGTTAGCCACCGAACCCTCAGCCATGTTATACTGGTTGTAAACGGGATAGAGGGGGCACATGCCGACAGCACCACCCATCACATCAGCGTTATTGCGGCTCTTGATGTAGCTACCGCTGACATTGGCATTGATAGAGAGGGCATCGTTGAAGAACTTGGGAGTAAGCGAGATACCGACAGTGGTACGTTGCATACCTGAAGTCTTGATGATACCTTGGCTGTCAGTGAAAGATGCATTCACACGGAAAGGCACGTTACCTGCCGAACCGCCGACACTCAGAGAATAGTCGTGAGAGAAAGAAGTGCGGAGCACCTCATCCTGCCAGTTGGTGTTGTTGATAGGAGCGCCATCAGCGTTGAGCCAGCTGTCAACAGTCTGATTGGCAGACTCGTTGCCATACTCACGATAGATGTCAACGATCTGCTTAGCATCCATCACACTGAGTTGATTGCGAGGAGTGTTAACATGGAAGTTGGCAGAGAAATTGACAGTGGGACGACCCTTACGACCCTTCTTGGTGGTGATGATGATCACACCATTAGATGCGCGCGAACCATAGATGGCAGTAGCGGAAGCATCCTTAAGGATAGTCATAGACTCAATATTCTGAGGATTGAGCATAGTAAGAGCGTTGGTGCCGCCTGCGCTACTTTGGTTAGACTGGGGCACGCCGTCGATCACGATAAGAGGGTCGTTGGAAGCCGACAGAGAAGAGCCACCACGGATACGGATGTTCGCACCGCCACGGGGGTCACCACCCGAAGAAGTAACAACGACACCGGGGCTTGCGCCGACCAGCAGGTCTTGAGCCGAAGTCGAAATACCGGCATCGATATCATCGGGGCTTACGACTGCCACCGAACCGGTAGCATCAGATTTCTTAACAGAACCATAACCGATCACGACTGTTTCAGCCAAGACGGTAGAATTCTGCTTCATAACGATGTTAAGGTGTGTCTGACCATTTACAGCCACATCCATGGGATCATATCCCACATAACTTACCACCAAAGTGGCATTAGGCATCACGTTAAGAGTAAAGTTACCATCAAGATCGGCAGATGTGCCGTTAGAGGTGCCTTTCTCCATAATAGTGGCGCCAATCAGATCTTCTCCCAACTCATCAGCCACGTGTCCTGTGACAGTGATCTTTTGAGCCAGTGAGGGAAGTGCAAGTGTCAACAGCATTGCCATCGTCACCCAAAACTTCCTGTTCAGATGAAAACAAAAGTTCTTCATGCAAGAATGTGATTAAGTTTTACATTGGGTTTATTTAATATTATTTTTTAGTTTCTTGTGTATAATATATGAAAATCACCCCCAAAGCCTTACAGCCCCGGGCAGACCATTTCTTTATAGTTACACCATCCTTCCGTTGTCATGGTAGGTTAACATTTGCGTATCGGTTAACGCCGTTGTTTCATGATATCGATACTCTGCGTACACTAACATCATATATACCCCCAACAATTAACACTCTATGTGTCAAATTTTTACAATTCACATATTCTCCTCGACAAACTCCTAAGCCTGACAAGATAGATACAATAAGTGTTAATTATTGCAAAGCAATTACAAAAATAACAAAATCCTCCGACTCTAAATAGCCTTATAAGGTGTTTAACAATGTTAATTAACGATTGTTAATAGCACAATACCCCCGTTTTTCTTATATTCTTTTATCCCTTTTAAGAATATTCAGAGCGCGTTCCTTAAATTTATATATCCTTAGATCTGCTTTATTGATCTAAATCTCTTTATCACTTGTAGAAGGAGGCTCTCACTCTGCGTCGCACTGTCAGCACGTTGAGCAGGATGATGACTCCGGTCAGCGCCGCGCCGATCAGCAGCGTACCGACAAGTCCGGTGGGCACTCCTCCGAGTCCCTTGATCGGTGTCAGATAGTAGGCTCGCATCGCCAAGATCGCCACCACCGAGAGGAGATATGCCACTACCGATGCCGTCACGGCAAGCATGATATATGGACGCCCCACCCTCCCGGCATCATAGCCGAGCATCAGCAGCGAGTGTAGGATATCTCGATTTTTCTCCATAATCAGCGAGATGGAGAGGATCAGGATGAAGAGTGAGAGGAGGGTGATGAGACCACCGACTCCCGCCACGATACCCACGATGACTCGCAGCAGGAAGGATGCCGAACTGGCACTCTTGTCGCCTGCCACCTCCCAGTCGTGTGACTCAAGGTATTGGGTGATAGCCACATCGCCGGGGCTGCTGACATCGATGATAAGACGTGAGGGTTGGCGTGTCACTCCCGAACCGAGTGTGCGATTCATCTCATCCATAAATTGTTGCGGCACCAAGATGGTGTTCAATCGATTCGAGAAACCAGCCACACGGCCATGCATTTTCAGCACCTGTTCCCCATCTTCCGATGAGAGGCGCAATGTCATCGGGATACTCCCCATAAGCCCCTCCGAGAGTTGGGGAAGTCCGGCAGAGGAGGCAAATCCGAAGTTATAGAGGGTCAGATAATCTTTGGCCATGATGATGGGCACCTCGTTCGAGCCGCTGCGATATTCCCACTGCTGGCGGGGCACGTCGACGAACTCATCGGGTATCGACTCGAAGAAGAGGGAGGTGGTCATGGTGCGATCGCCACTCTGCAACCCGGCATATACCCGGAATTTACAGCTCGTAAAGAGACCCACCTTGCGACACCATGGCTGACCCTTAATGTCAGCGATCTCCTCATCGGTAAAACCGGAGGTGGCACCTCCCAATGTGTTGGAGGTGGTGACACGCTTATTGATAATCAGATAGTCGCTCTTGACAAATGAATCTTCGGAGGTCCATATCGAGCCGGCATCGCGATAAAATTGCAACGCACCGAGCACGATTGTAAGTCCGATAAAATTGGAGAGGACGAATCCTACCACACGAGCCGGAGATGTGTTCCGGCGTAATAGTTTTCTAATCATATAGCGTGTTAATAGATCAGAGTTTAAGTATCTTATCGTAGGGGAGAGCGATCTTATTTCCGACGGAGGTGGCGATGATCCCGGCGCCCTGTTTTTTTGCCTCTTCAAGTATGATCCCGGCGGCGATCTCATTGTTGTTCGGATCAAGGTGGCTCACCGGTTCGTCGAGGAGCAGGAAGTCGAAGGGCTGGCAGATGCTTCGGATTATGGCGACACGTTGTTGCTGGCCTATGGAGAGTCGGCCGGCGGGATAATCGCAACGAGAGGCGATGCCGAGGCGCTCGAAGAAGTCGGCGAGTTGGCGATCGCTGAAGTGGAAAGTGAGGCGATTCTTCAGTTGCACATTCTCCCAGGCGCTGAGCTGAGGGAAGAGCGACATCTCCTGAGGCAGGTAGGCCAAGGAGGTGCGGCGCAGTTTCAGCCATTCATCCATAGAGATGTCGGCAACATCTCTGCGGTCGAAGAGGATCTTGCCGACATAGTCGCGGCGTGCTCCGAAGATATAGGAGCACATCGACGACTTGCCGCCGCCACTTTCAGCCTCGACCAGACAGATTGTGCCGCGACTGAAAGTGACTTCCGAGTTCCACACATCAGATGCCGGAATATGTTCCGACACGAACACTTGCGGCAACGTGTTCTGAAGATTTATTTCCTTCATATTTTATTAGAGCGCGTTCTGCCAACGAAGAAGAGTGTGTCTTGATTAAAAGACACACTCCATCCGGAGGCTTAGGCTGCCATCCTTCTTTACCAATTTTACAACTAACGATTTGAACTTGACATCATCGCCGAAGGGTTTGTCGGTAAACGAACAGCCGATCACAGCCCCTTTGAGAGGCTTGGCGAGGTCGCTGACAGTAGAAGCGCCTGCCACCTGACCCTTTTCGGCAAAGAGGAGTTTACCCTCTACCGAGGTCTTGGCCTGCGTCATAGCGATAAGTTCACTGATCGATGATGTAGAAGAGCCGTCAGTCTCGACCACACCCTTGAAATTATCTTCCGGGTTTTTGGATCCAAAAGCGGCAGCTACAGTGCCATCGAGGCAAGTGAAGCCGCTGAGCATGGCGCCTGCCATCGAGGGGCCCTGCTTATTGGCAGCCTCGATGATTTGCTTCACCATCTTATTGGGGATACCCATAGCCACCACGCCATCGGCAGTGCCGGTGAGTTTATTGATGACATCGACATCCACCTCTTCGACAGAAATGTTGATCTTGGAGGGGTTACCTTTAGAGTTATAGATGCCGGCATCAGCCACGATCTTATCCTTCTCCACATTAACGGAATAGATAATGCTTTGTGCGTCATCGAAGACAGTAGCGAGGCCGGCTTGAGCCATTGAGCGTTCGGCGAAATCGCCCGACATCTGGCGTGTCAGTCCGGCGATACCGGCCCACCCCTTGACATCGTCGGAGATTTCTGTCATCTCCTTGGCGGCGCTGTTATTGGCAAAGCTGCGCTCGGCAGGGAGTTCCTTGAGATATTTCACATCCTTGGCATCGATGGTCGGTGAGTTGAGGACACACCAGAAGCGGTTGCTGATGATGGCATAATTGCCTGCCACATCCACACCATCTTGGGTAGAGAACTGAGCGCCGACAGCCTCTTGGACAGCCTTCTTGAACTCGCCTGTCTTGTTGACATAGCCGGTGATGTAATATTTATAGGTAGAGTTAAATATAACCATCGGCGAATCGGGGGCGACCACGAGGAGGGGAGCGAATTGCTTGGCATCTGCGGCATCGGCTTGGGCGAGAATCTCGTTAAATTTCATCTGTTTACCATCGATCATCACCCCCTCTTTCTTGGCGAGGCTTTCGGTATTCACCACCATCACCATAGCGGCGTCGGCGGGCACACTTTGGAGTAATTCCTCAACATCGACTGCGCTATCAGACGAACAGGAGGAGAAGAGCAGCCCCGGCAATAGCGCCAAGAGGAGCAACGGATAGAGAGCAAAAGACTTCTTCATAAGATACACTATTAATAAGGTGTGACAATATTCCCCAAGAGGATGCGGTTAAGAGAATAACACCCGGCAGGAGGAAAGAGTTAAGAAAAAACAAAAAAGAGGGGAATCTGATCGACTCTCCTCTGAAGATGTGGGTGGAGATGGATTCGAACCACCGAAGGCATAAGCCAGCAGATTTACAGTCTGCCCCATTTGGCCACTCTGGTATCCACCCGAATGCGGTGCAAAGTTACAAAAAAAATTTCACACCACCAAATTTTCGCCCGGAATATTGCAAATTCCATATTACTCTCCCTATATCGGTTTCCACTCTCCGGCACGATCATAGACAAAAAGAGCGCGTTCCGAGGAACGCGCTCTTTTTGTTTTATTTGTGCCGGATCAGATGGAGAGGCGGCGTAGGGTGTTCATCAGTTCTTGGTTGATCGGTTTTTCGTTTTTGATAGCCTTGGTGAAGGGGACATAAACGATTTCGTCATTTTTGATACCGATCATGACGTTGCGCTGGTCGTCGAGGAAAGCGTCGATAGCGGCGGCACCCATTCTCGAAGCGAGGATACGGTCGTGAGCCGTCGGCGAACCACCACGTTGCAAGTGACCGAGGATCGAGACACGGACATCATATCCGGGGAACTCATCCTTGACACGTTGCGCCAGGCCCATAGCGCCACCGGTGGCAGGGGATTCAGCCACGAGCACGATAGAGGAGTTTTTCGACTTGCGGAATCCGTTCTGGATCAGTTCGGCAAGTTGGTCTTGTTTGGTAGAGATCTCGGGAATAATAGCAGCCTCGGCGCCGGCGGCGATAGCGCCGTTGAGGGCGAGATAGCCTGCCTCGCGACCCATCACCTCGATGAAGAAGAGACGCTCGTGGGAGGTGGCGGTGTCGCGAATCTTGTCGACACATTCCATAATAGTATTGAGGGCGGTGTCATAACCGATGGTGGTATCAGTGCCATAGAGGTCATTGTCGATAGTGCCGGGGAGTCCGACGATCGGGAATTGGAACTCATTGGCGAAGATGCGAGCACCGGTGAGCGAGCCGTCACCACCGATCACTACCAAGCCATCGATCTCATGACGGCGCAACACATCGTAGGCACATTGACGCCCCTCGGGGGTCGTAAATTCCTTACAACGGGCTGTCTTCAAGATCGTACCGCCACGCTGTATGATATTTGATACATTTTGTGTCGAAAACTCTTCGATCTCATCAAAGATAAGTCCGCGATATCCGCGATAGATACCATGTACTCTTAGGCCGGCACATATTCCGGCGCGTGTCACCGCACGAATAGCGGCATTCATACCGGGTGCATCGCCACCTGAAGTGAGGATGCCAATTGATTTTACGTTACTCATATTAATCCAGTTTTCACAAAATTAGTAAATTTTATTAACTTTGTGAAGAATTTTCAGACAAATCGTGCTATGCAAGGACTAAAAAATATAATTATTGACCTCGGAGGGGTGGTAATCGACCTGGATCGCGACCGCTGTGTGAGGTCGTTCGAGGCTCTCGGATTGAGTGGAGTTGACTCTATGCTTGGACTTTATCGACAGGAAGAGCCATTTCTTTCGATCGAAACGGGGAAGATCACAGCTGCTCAATTTTTTGACAATATCCGCAAACTCTCGGGCAGGGATTTGACCGATGTCGATATCGAGCGGGCATTTGTGGATTTTCTGGTGGCACTTCCGGTGGAGCGATTGCAGGCGATGCGTCGGCTTCGTGCCGCCGGCTATCGGGTGTATATGATCTCGAATACCAACGCTGTGATGTATGATGGTTGGATATCGGAGGCGTTCCGTCAGGAGGGTCTTCGAGTCGGCGATTATTTCGATGGCATCATCACGAGCTTCGCCGAGGGAGTCTGCAAACCGGAGTCGGCGATCTTCGAGCGGCTCTTGGGTCGCTATTCGCTTGATCCGGCAGAGAGCCTGCTACTCGACGATTCGGAGGCAAACTGTGAGGCGGCACGCCGCCATGGCATGCAAGCCCTACGCATCATCGGCGACACTACTCTATGCAGTGTGGCTGAGCAACTTACCGCCCAATGACCACCTTAGAACGCCATGAAGGAGAGTAATAATTCGCAACCTCGAAGGGGGAGGGTGGTGACTGTCGGCACGTTCGATGGCTATCATCGAGGGCATGCCGAGGTGGTGGCATGTGTACAAGCCATCGCTGCGGAGCGTGACTTGTCGCCGATGGTGATTACTTTCGACCGTCATCCTCTGGAGGTTGTGGCGCCGGAGCGAGCACCCCGCATGATCATGGATCCCGATCGACGCGACTCACTCCTTCGGGAGGCGGGAATGAGGGTGGAGCGGATAGCCTTCACTCGCGAGGTGATGGGCACTACGGCTCGGGAGTGGATGGAGATTATGGTAAGGCGTTATGATGCGAAGGTGATCGTGTTGGGATATGACAACACGTTTGGCAGGGATGGTGCGAAATTGCAACCGGCAGATTTTCAACGATATGGTGAAGAATTGGGAATCGAAGTGGTGGTGGCACCCCGCGTGGAAGGGTGCAGTTCGTCGGCGGTGAGGAGGCTTATCGCCGAGGGGAGAATCGGGGAGGCTAATGATATCTTGGGGAGGAGGTTTTGCCTTAGCGGAATCGTGGAGCATGGCAGGGGTTTCGGCCATACTATCGGGGTTCCGACAGCCAACATATCCTTGGCCGGCCGGCAGTTGTTGCCCCTCAGCGGCGTGTATGTGGCAGAAGCAGAGATCGATGGCAAGAGCAGCACGGCGGTGGTCAACATCGGCAGGTGTCCGACGGTGACCGACGGCACTCGTCTCACGGTGGAGGCGAACCTATTAGACTTCAGCGGCGAGATCTACGGCCGGCAGCTCAGCCTGTATATCATCGAGAGGCTACGCGACGAACGCAAATTCGACAGCCTCGACAGCCTACGCCGCCAGATCGCCCAAGACATAACCCAAGCCCGCACCATAGCCGCCACCCATTAAGAGCGCGTTCCTTGTTTTTGCTTTTCTTTTCCGGGATTTTGCGGTTTTTTCCGGATTCGATTGAAATAATCGGGGGGAATTGGGTGGGATTATGAAATTATTTTATTATCTTTGTTAAATTTAAGGAACGCGCTTTTAGTATGAACGATCCTGACATGAGTTTTTCGGCTATTATAACGAAAGCATTTTGTCGGGAGAGAATGAACAAAGCAAAGATCATCGAGTTATATGGAAGTAATAAATTTTGCGAATACACCGAGCCTTGTAAGCCGCTACATGCTGGAATTGCGTAGCGTCGACATTCAGAACGATCGACTTCGCTTCCGCACGAACATCGATCGCATCGGTCAGATCATGGCATACGAGATCTCGAAGAGACTGGAATATAAAGAGACTGAAGTAACGACGCCCTTGGGCAAGTGCATCTGTCAAGAGCCTGCCGAGCAGATCGTCTTGGCGACCATACTACGCGCCGGGCTCCCCTTCCACCATGGTTTTCTATCCTATTTCGACCATGCGGAGAATGCCTTTGTCAGCGCCTATCGCCGCTACAAAGAGAAGGGTGACACCTTCGATGTGCTGATCGAATATCTCGCCTCCCCCTCGATCGAGGGCAAGACACTCATCCTGGTAGACCCGATGCTCGCCACCGGCAGCTCGATGGACCTGGCATACAGGGCACTCCTCTCCAAGGGCACTCCGGCACATATCCATGTGGCAAGCGTCATCGCCTCCAAGCAAAGCGTCGAATATATCCGTCAGCACCTCCCCGACGACACCACACTATGGTGTGGCGCCATCGACGATGAGGTCAACTCCCACAGCTATATCGTGCCGGGACTCGGCGATGCCGGTGACCTGGCTTACGGCGAGAAGGAGTAGAGGTTAGAGATTCGAGATTATGCTGATAGAGAAGATCGAGATAATAGACTTTAAGAATATAGCGACGGCTGAAATGGAATTTTCGGGCGGCGTGAATTGCTTGCTGGGTCTCAACGGCATGGGCAAGAGCAACCTCTTGGAGGCAATCCACTTTCTGAGCATGGTCCGCCCGATGAGTTCGATGCCGGAGAGTGCACTGATCCGTCACGGGGCGCAGGCGCTGATGGTGAAGGGGCGCTATCTTCTCGACAATGGCAGCAGTCAGAGCGTGAGTTGCGGCATAGTCAAAGGGAAGGGTAAGACCCTGAGACGCAACGACAAGGAATACCAGCGCATATCGGAGCACATCGGCAAATTCCCGATCGTGAGCATCACCCCCTCCGACTCGGAGATAGTGACCGGCAGCGGCGAAGTGAGGCGCAAACTCATCGATGTGGTAATCTCGCAAGCCGACGGAGCATATCTGAGCCGACTCATCCGCTACAACAAAGCCTTGGAGAGCCGCAACAAGATGCTCCGCGCAGGAGTGTCCGACCATCTGCTCTACGAATCGATCGAGGTGAACATGTCGGAAGCGGCGGCATATATCCATCAGGCGCGTGCCGACTGGACTGCCGAGATACAGCCCGACTTCGAGCGCTACTACACCCGCATTTCCGGCGATGCCGAACGAGCCTCGCTCGCCTACAAGAGCGTGCTCAACGACCGTACGATGCAAGAGGTGCTCAACGCCGAGAGGGGCAGAGACCTGGCATTAGGCTACACCTCGTCGGGGATCCATCGCGATGACCTCTACACCCAACTCGACGACTACTCCATGAGGCGACTCGGAAGCCAAGGACAGGTGAAGACCTTCACCATAGCCCTCAAGCTCGCCATCTACGACTATCTGCGACGCAAAGGGGGCGAACGGCCCATCCTTCTGCTCGACGATATATTCGACAAACTCGACTCAAGCCGCGTGGCCCGCATCATCGACGAAGTCAGCGGCAGCGAGAACTTCGGTCAAATATTCATCACCGACACCAACCTGCAACACCTCGACGAGACCCTCTCCGGCATCCGCTCCAAGAGCCGCCTCTTCGAAGTGACCGACGGCCGTTTCGATGTCAGAGGTGGAGAACCGAAAGATAACGAAAACTACTAACCCACACCCGCTATGGAGAGACAAGAGGCTGAAAGTCTGGGAGATGTGTTGCGACGCACTCTCGAACAGCAGGGGATGACCGGGCGGCTCTACGAGGCGCGTGCCATCAGCATCTGGCCCCTCGTGGTGGGAGAACATATCGCGGCTCTTTGCTCGAGACCTTCCGTGTGGCGAGGGGTCATGACCATTTACGTCAAGAGCGCCCCGCTACGCCAAGAACTCAACATGAGCCGATCTACATTGACCCGCATCCTCAACGAAGAATTGGGACGCACCGTCATCAATGAAATAAAATTCTTATAACCACCAATAGGGCGCTTTCCCCTCCGGGGAACGCGCTCTAAATAGAAAACGTTCCGGCAAGAAACAAGACATGGATCCAAATACACTACCCGAATTATCACAATTCACTCACTCCATAGATCTGCAACTCAGATTTAACGACATCGACATACTCGGACATCTCAACAACACGGTCTACTTCTCCTTCTTCGACACGGGCAAGGCGAGATTTTTCGAACATATCGTCGATGGCAATATCGACTGGAAGCGAGTTGACGTGGTGATAGCCAACATCGATTGTTGCTACATCAGTCCGATATTCTTCGGTGAAGATATCAGAGTCTACACGCGCTGCATGAGCATCTCGAACAAGAGTTTCCGGTTGCAGCAGGTGCTGGTGGAGGAGACCAAAGGAGTGATAAAAGCGGCGGCGGAGACAGTGATGGTAAGTTTCGACAGAGAGACTCAGAAATCGGTGGAACTCCCCGATCTATGGCGTCAAGCCCTGGAGCGTTCCATGGCATAACAATAAGTAAAAGAACAGGTCGAAAAGGCCGAACAACATAATCTGAATAATCGTGGAAAACAGAGATAAAGTAAAGGAGATGATGCTCGACATCCTCAAGAGAGAATCGGAAGCCGTGATGAGCATACCGGTGAGTGACGCATACGCAGAGGCGATCGACCTGATCGTGGAGCATGTGAATCATCGAGGCGGCAAGTTGATCACCTCGGGGATGGGGAAAGCGGGACAGATAGCGATGAACATCGCCACTACCTTCAGTTCGACGGGCACACCCGCCACCTTCCTACACCCCTCGGAGGCGCAACATGGTGACTTGGGCATCATGCAGAAGAACGACTTGTTGTTGCTCCTGAGCAATAGTGGCAAGACCCGTGAGATTGTCGAACTTGTGGAATTGGCAAGGACGCTGAACCCCGGAGTGCCTATAATTGTTATAACAGGGAACCCGGAGAGTCTCTTGGGGCGTTCGGGCGATGTTGTAATCTCTACCGGAGGGAGCCCCGAGGTGTGTCCTTTGGGACTGACACCCACCACCTCCACCACGATGATGACCGTCATCGGCGACGTGCTCGTGGTCGGTGTGATGAAGGCCATAGGTTTCACCAAAGAGGAGTATGCCAAGCGCCATCACGGCGGCTACTTGGGAGAGAAATCTCGCAAATAAAAAATTGAAACATCTAAAAACCACAAAGATATGACACTTAAAGAGTTACCGGTGATTCTCAAGAACCTTGCCGAAGGGAGCAAGGAGCATGAGACAGCATGCGGCGTAATAGCACTTCGCAGCGAAGCCGCAGCACTTTATGAGACTGAGAAATATGACGATGCACTCAAGAAATCGGTGGAGGCACTCCGCGCCCTACGCGAGTGGCCCGATTACAGCAACTGCGAGTTTCGCGCATTGCTGATGGGGTTGATATTCGACATCTCCGAGATCCACTATATGCTCAAGGACTATAAGCAGAGTGAGAAGGAGATTGAGATGATTTTCAAGATGCTTGACCCGCTGCTCAAGATAGATGCCGACCGATTTAACGAATATCATATATTGGCGATGGAACTCTCGACCCGCATTCTTCGTTCGCGCAAGAAGACGCTCGACTTGCTCGCCAAGCAGCAGATCAACACCGGCGTGCTCTATGAGAAGGTGAATGCAGGAGTGGCTGCCGCCACCGACAAACTGGTAGAGTCTATGCGCAAGGGGGCGGAGATGATGGCGCAGACCGGCGACTATCATGGCGCGGTGAAGTTCTATATGGAGGCTATCAAACTCGCCAAGAAGCGCACCGGACGTGTGAGCCGACGCGAAGTGAGAATGACCATCGACATGGCACGTGTCATGATGCACAATCGCAGCGATCTGGCGCGCAGCAAGCGTCTCCTCTCTGCCGTCCTCTCTCATGCCGTAGCCCTCGAAAGCATCGACTTGGAGCAGGAGATCATCAGCCTCATCGAGCAGATCGATGCCAACGAAGCCCACGAACCGATGTGGCGCACTTTCTTGGATAAACTCCAACAATCCGCCAAGCTCATCCGCAAAAAGAAATCGAATGTAGCCCCCGATGCAACTCCGGATTCAACTCCCGAAGCAACCCCCGACTCAGCCCCCGAGGAGGAATAATCCATCTATCATAAACACAATCACTTAGAACATAGTATGTCAACAATACTCAACACCAACGGTGACAGTCTTGAGATCCCGACGGTCTTGGTAAAAGAACCTCTAAGAGTAGCTATCTTCACAGCCGAGTGGAATCCGAAGATAACGCATGCTCTGCGCGACGGAGCCATCGACGTATTAAAGCGTGCCGGAGTGAATGATTGCGACATCGATCGCTTTGATGTGCCCGGCACTGTCGAATTGGTCAATGCCGCTGCTTTGGCAGTTAATCAAGCTTGCAGTAAAAGATTTAATAACATGCCGGGGGCATATCATGCCGTAATAGTGATAGGGTGTGTGATACGGGGTGACACACCCCACTTCGACTATGTCTGCGACATTGTGGCGCAAGGCACAGCCCAACTCAATGCCAAAGGAGAAACACCGGTAATCTTCGGTGTGCTGACCGTCGACAATGAGCAGCAAGCCCTCGACCGCGCCGGCGGCTGCCTCGGCAACAAAGGGGCTGAAGCCGCCGTAGCCGCCATCAAAATGGCAAACCTACATCATATGGTTAGTCTCAAGTAAGTAAATGCTTATAAAGTATAATATATAATGGGTTTGCGGAATTAAGAACGCGTTCCTTAAATATTAATTGAAAAGCGTGTAACTCCGGTGAGTTACACGCTTTTCTTGTTTTTAGCATCGCACTTTTATTAAAACAGTTCTACACGCTCCATGGTGTCGGTGAACTCTTCTTCGTGGATTTCGCTTCCTTTTTCTTCTACAAATTTATACTTCATCACAAGTTTTTTACTCGTAAGGGACACTATTGCAACATCTTCAAAATCGCCTACGCATTCTAATTTGCCATTGCGCATATAGAACGTACCCTTGCCGTCTTCATGCCACGTGCCTTCAGTGTCTGAATATTCAAGGAACTCAAAATTGCCATTGGGATAAACTACGATACGGTTGTGATCTTCCGAAACATCTTCCGAACCGCTTTCTACGACAACGCCGTTTACTTTGTAGGTATAATTGCTGTGTACAATCTCCCACGTACCCACAAGGTCGGCTATTTGAAACGTATTGCTTTCTCCCGGATTTATTTCGATGCCGTCATTTTCTTCGTTATCGCCACACCCTACCAGGCAGCAAGAAACAAACAAAAAGCTTAAAGCTACTATTAAGCTTTTTCCAATCATACTTTTGCGTAATTCTTTCAACATAACTTTATCTTTTTAATAAATTAATAAATTAATAAATTAACAACCTTGGCAATTGCAATCGCCTTCACTGCAATCGCTGCCGCAGCCACCTTGGCAACCTCCGCCACAGCCGCCACAGCCCCTCTTCGGGTTCTTCTCCTCTTCGGTCGCTTCGCGTACTCGCTCCACTACCCCATCATATCTGATGGTCTTCCCGGCAAAGGGATGATTGAAGTCCATCTTCACCTCCTCGTCGCCGATCTCCAGCACCGTGCCTACCACGCGATATCCTTCGCCGGTAACCATCGGGAGCACTGCCCCAACCGCTACCTCCGATGCCAACTCGCCGTCGCGCATGAAGATCTCCTTCTCCAGCATTACCACATTCTCGTCATCGCGCAAGCCAAATGCCAGCTCCGGCGGCAAGGTGATGCCAAACTTATCACCCGCCTTCAGGCCATCCATCGACTGCATCAATGCCGGAACCACCTGCACCGACACCCCGAACACCATATTGTCCGGTTCGTTGCGGGGAGTCTCAAAGAGTACTTCGCCGGTGGCTTCATCATATACCTTATATGAATACTCGACAAACTTGCCGGGTCCTACGATCTGTTCCATTTTTTTAACTTTACTATTATATGTTAGGTTTAATAACTTACTGAAATTCAGAATAATCCGATTTACTCTTCAGCCGGCTCATCATCCGGGTCACCTTCAGCCGGCTCATCATCGGGCATCGGCGTCGGGGTAGCAACCTCCGCCGCCACCATATCCTCCGGATGCTTCAACTCATACTGTGCCTGCGGCACCATTACATTGAAATAGAAGCCCTCCGCCTTCTTATCGCGACGCCGCTTATCATTCTCATCCGGTTGCACCAGCAGATAGTCATAACAAGGCTCGATCCACTTAACATCGACAGCCTCATAACCAAGAAGTTGCACCATATCATATTCATGCGAAGGGTAGATGACATACCAGGCATTCTCGGTCGAATCGCCTGTGCCGGTGCTCTTGATAGCCCCAAGGATATTCTCAAGACGGAACTCCCATATCTTGGCACGCATCGTCTTCTTCTTCTCCTTGAGCACATGGACCAAGAAACTCATCTGGCGCAGATCGAAGGGATTATCCTCAAGTGCCAAACGAGCATACTTCTCGATTGTGTCAGCCTCCTCCTTGGTGTGGGTGGGGCTCTGACGATAATGATCGATCATGCCGGGATAGGGAGACTCGCGATAAGGGTCGAAATCCTCCTGGAACATATACCCGAAATAGAAATAGCGGAACTCCTCCGGGGTCATCGTCGTGTCATTGACCTCATACTTCTTCAGAAGTTTGGGGAAATGGAAACGAGACTTCGGATTGAGAGTCTCTTGGCGGATAGAGTCGAGATCCGGTTTGTGGACTTTGATCTTACGTTTGCTATCCGACTTGACCTTGCTATTGGCGATACGCTGACGCGCTTCGGCATTGCGCGAAGCCTGCGAGCGGGATGTAGTATTGGGAGTTTGAGCCGACACTGACAGCGACAGGATGCTGCAGAAGGCTATAATTGCGATTAGAAACTTTCTCATTCTTATACTCTTGATCATAAGGCATTTACATTAGCCATAGCAATGGCGATCACCAAGGCGATGCCCATCTGCATCAGCGTGACAAGCGTAGGGAATCCCTTGGCTAATAGATATTTAACGAAAAAACCGGATCCCGGCTTCACCTGCCGCCCCTGTGGGGTGTAGGTGTAGAGCAGAAAACCGAAGATGATGCCGACAGCGATGGATAGAGCCATACAACTATATCTGAGCGACACCGACGAAGTGACCGAATAGCCGAGCATGCCGAGCGCCATGCCGGTGAATCCACCCACGATGATATAGAGCATGCCGCGAGTCTGCCGACTGATTTGCTCCGGCTGCAGATAGCATATCACCGCCACCAAGAGCGAGAGGGCAAACCAACTCGAGAGCATCACCCCATTGATAGGGAGGAGAGGCACGCCGTTGTCGCTCATCAGCGAAAGCAAGAAGAGGGCAACCAGCGACAATGCCGGCGCCACGATCAGACGCCCATACAGACACCATATCGAGCCGACCCACAGCAAGATGCTTGCCACCAACAGGAATATATTCATACTAATTCACGTTCAAAAATTATGACAAAGGTTCGCGCCGAATGTTTAGAGGCAATACGGAGATTAACATTTTTTATGTTATCTCATACCCCGATCATGTCGCCTCCGGCTTCTTCAGTTCGGGATATACGACACGCGAATGATAGATAGTGGAAAGGCGCTTCTTGAAAGTATCCTTCACTATCTGGATATCGCGGAAACTGATGGGCGACTCATTGAAGAGACCCTCCTTCTCCTGGGTGTCGATGATGCGATCCACCAGATTGCCGATAGCCTCCGAAGTATATTCCGAGAGGCTTCGCGAGGCAGCCTCAACCGAGTCAGCCATCATCAATATGGCAGTCTCGCGAGTCTGCGGATTGGGTCCGGGATAGGTGAAGGCGTTTCGATCCACATTTCCATCCGGGCTCTCATTGACCGCAGTATTATAGAAATAACGGGTCACCGACTTGCCATGATGCTGCGTGATGAACTGCTTGATCACCTCCGGGAGTTTATTCTGATGAGCAATCTCCATGCCGGAAGTGACATGAGATATGATCTTATGAGCACTCGTCTCGGGGTTGAGTCCGGTGTGGGGATTGATGCCATGCTGATTTTCGGTGAAGAACATCGGGCCATCCAGTTTGCCGATGTCATGATAGAGGGCGCCGGTGCGGACCAACTGAGTATTGCAGCCGATGGCACGAGCAGCCTCAGCGGCAAGTGTCGACACCTGCATCGAATGTTGGAACGTGCCGGGGGCCTCCTCGGCAAGACGACGCAACAGCGGATTGTTGATATCGGAGAGTTCTACCAAGGTAACGGTAGAGGTTAATCCGGTCATCCTCTCGACGATCAAGATCAAGAAATAGGCGAACGAGAGCACCACCGAATTGATGGCAAACTCACCGATCACACCCCACTGGAAGGGTGTCAACGAGCCATCGGTGATCAGATCCGTAACGACGAACGACACCACGTATGCCAAGAATGACAGAGCAGCCGTGCGGAGCAACTGCGAACGACGCTCCAATGTATTGATCGAAAAGGCTGCCGTAAGACCCGCCGCCAACTCGATGAAAATAAACTGGAAGGGATAGACCGCCACAAGCGCCGAAATCACCACCGTTATAACCAGCGAGAAGATGGCGGTGCGAGAGTCGAAGAAGACCATCAGCACCACCGGAATGGCGGCAATGGGCACCAAATAGATGCCATTGGCGATATACTCAAATGCCAATATCGAGATCGCCACAAAGGCAGTGATGAAGGTGATAAGGAACACCATATTACCCGATCGCTTCAGGAAGCGAGGACGGAATGTGTAGAGATAGAAATAGAGGGCGGCAAAACATATAAGGATATATAGGGCCTGACCCACCATGAAATATGTATCCTTATTATCGTCGACATTCTTGCGCTCCAAGATGTCGAGATAGGTGTTAAGGTTGGTATAAATCTGTGGCGTAACGATCTCGCCGCGGTCCACGATGCGTTGTCCCTTCTTGATCATACCCATGGCGCCATTGACCAGGAGATACTCCTGCTGATGGAACTTCTCATTGGCAGCGGAATCGATCACGACATTAGGCACGATCACGGCGCCTACCATCTGCGCCACCTCCTGGTCGAGGGCCTCTCCGGCAGAGACTCCCGACACCGAAGTGCGATAGAGCGAATCGATAAAATTATAAGCCATCGCCGGGGTCAGCATATCGCGAGCATCGATGGTCTCTACCGTGTTGGCGCCATTCTCGACATCCATGACACGCAGAGCACCCTTGCCATTGTCATGCACCTGCTTATAGACAGCCGGGTCGATGATGCCCCGGTCGTAAGTGACAGAGATGGCATGAGAGAGCACTTGCGCCTTGCCGGCTGTCATCTTCTCAGCCACAGCCTTCCGGAATCGCTTCACATTCTCCTCGGAGAGCGCCGTGTTGCGCTTGACAAATGGCACAAACGCCCGGTCGATACTGTCGCGCAGACGATGTGCCGAGGCGGAATCGCGCATGATCGGCGTGTCATAATCTGCTGTCAGAAGCTGATAGCGCCAAGGCTGATTGAGCTCGTAGGTATACGACGTCTTATCATCATGTGGCAACAGCACCAAAATCAATGCTATGGCTGCCGCCACAAGCCCTACGTTGAGCAATATTTGTTTTCCTTTCTTCATCTTCACAAATTGCATTTTGCATCATGAGATGCGTTTTGCTGTCTTTATACCCTTAATCGCCTTAAGGGTGGTGATTATCTTTTGGAGAGTGTCGGTCGAATCGACGATCATCGACACCTCGCACGAGAACACTTCATTTTGCGCCGAGATGTTGAGATTTCTCACATTCACACCAAGGCGCGTGGCGAGGGTCGTCGATATTTCCTCAAGCATGCCGAGGCGATCTATACCCTCCATCTGTATAGTGGCGAGGAACTTCTCCGCCACCGACCCCCAGCGTGTTGCCACCAAGCGAGGTCCATAACTGCTCTTGAGGCGCATGGCATTCGGGCAACTCACCTTGTGGACCACCACCTCCTCATTCTCATTGACGAATCCCAGCACATCATCTCCCGGGATCGGTGAGCAACACTCCTCAAGCCGATAATTGGGGTTCAGCGCATCGGGACGCAGCTCGTAGACCTTATGGCGGTCGACAGCCTCGGCGGGTGTGGCGGCAGGTGCCGGCAGTTCATCGTCCGACTTCTTCGACGAGAAGGGGTTGCGCAGCAACTTGCGCAGCAACGAGAGTCGCTTGGTGCCCTTTTGTTTAAAACGTGAAGGAGAGAGAGATATTTCATCGCCGGCGAGCATAAGATAAAGATCGTCGGGTGTCGGAAGCCGATAACTGCGGAGGATCCGCTGCATCAATTCGGGTGTAACGGTGATATTTTCATTGCTCATCGTCTTCTCGAAGAGTTCTCTGCCATGGGCAATGAGGGCGGGACGGTCCTTGCGCAAGATGGTGCGCACACAATTCTTCGCCTTCGCCGTGTTGCAATAATCGAGCCATTCGCGACGCGGAGTCTGAGTCTTGGAGGTGATGATCTCCACCTGGTCGCCCGAATCAAGTTTATAATTGAGGGGCACCAACTTATGGTTCACCTTCCCGGCTATGCAATGCTTGCCGAGTTCGGTATGTATCTCGAAGGCCATGTCGAGCAGCGTCGACCCGGTGGGGAGAGTCAGCAGATCGCCCTTGGGGGTGAAGACATAGATCTCCGACGAGAAGAGATTCAACTTGATCGTATCGAGGAAATCGATGGAATTGGGGGCGGGGTTGGCGAGGATATCCTTGATCGTATTAACCCACTTATCGAACTCCGAGTCATCGTCGGTTTCACCCGTCTTATACTTCCAGTGGGCGGCATATCCCAGTTCGGCGATCTCATCCATCTTGCGTGAGCGTATCTGCACCTCGATCCATTTGCCACCCGGCCCCATCAGAGTGAGGTGGAGCGCCCGATAGCCATTGGCCTTGGGCACAGATGTCCAGTCGCGAAGACGGTCGGGATGCACCTTATAGCCGTCGGAGAATATCGTGTAAATCTCCCAGCATCTCATGCGCTCCTTCGAGTCGTCATCATTCTCAAAGATGACTCTCACAGCATATATATCGTAGATCTCCTTGAAGGGTATCTTCTTGGTTTCCATCTTGTTGTAGATGGAATAGGCACTCTTGACACGCGTCTTGATCTCATACTTGAAACCTGCATCATCGAGTTTTTTTCTGATCGGAGTCGTGAACTCCTCGACGAGACGTTTGCGTTCCTCTTCGCTCTCCGACACGAGGTCCATAATCTCCTGATACTTCTGAGGGTGCTCAAAACGGAAAGCGAGATCCTCCAGTTCGGTCTTGATCTTGAAGAGGCCGAGGCGATGTGCCAACGGGGCATAGACATAGAGCGTTTCGCCGGCGATCTTAAACTGTTTCTCGGGGCTCAGCGAACCGAGGGTGCGCATATTGTGGAGGCGGTCGGCCATCTTGATCAGCACGACCCGGATGTCGGTAGACATCGTGAGCAGAAGTTTGCGGAAATTGGCAGCCTGGAGCGAGGCCTTATCGCCGAAGATGCCACCCGAGATCTTGGTGAGACCCTCCACGATATCGGCGATTTTCTTGCCGAAGATAGCCTCGATATCATCGCGAGTATATTCCGTATCCTCCACCACATCATGGAGCAAAGCGGCACAAATCGATGTCGAACCGAGCCCTAACTCCTTGATAATGATGCGAGCCACTGCGATAGGGTGCAAGATATAAGGCTCGCCACTGCGACGACGAGCACCCTTGTGCGCATCCTTGGCAAAGCGGTAGGCTCGCTCTATGATCTCGACCTTCTTGCGGTGATTGCTCGCTATATATGCCGACAACACCTCGCGAAAGGCGTCATCGATCATCTGCTCCTCTTGAACCGGGGGTAAGGGTCTATAGGGTGTTATCGTCATCGAAGTGTTATCTCTGTGTAGCAAACACAAAGATAACAAAACATGCCGAAAACTCCAAAATTCAGGTCATTTTGGAGCATATTTTTTTATTTTGCTATTTTGTGGAACTCGCTTTGACTGTTATTTTCCCATCTCCGGGCGCAGCGAGTCAACGATCTTTTCGGCGGCACATTCAGCGGCTACGTATGAGCCGAGACGACGTTGCATGGTGCGATAACCCTGCATCTGGAAGTCGCGGCGAGGCGAGGGCTGCAACAGCGGCGACAATTCGCGCGCTATCGAATCGACCGTGCATTTATGCACCAACAATTCCGGCACTATCTCATTCCCCACAATCAGATTAGGAAGTGCCACATATTTTACCTTCAGGAGTTTCTCCATAATCTTGTAGGAGAGGGAGAGTCCGTTGGCGCGATACACCACTACTTGGGGCGTGCCGATCAGGGCAGTTTCGAGGGTCGCCGTGCCGGAGGTGACGACAGCCGCCGCCGAATATTTCAGCAGCGTCGGCGTGCAACCGAACACCAACTTAAGTCCCGGATCCTGAGCCACTTCGCGATATAACTTCTCCCCCACTGCCGGGGCGGCACCCACCACATATTGGAACTCCGGGAAGCGCTTCACAGCCTCGATCATCATCGGCAGATTGTTGCGAATCTCACCACGCCGCGAACCGGGTAGAAGGGCGATGATCGGTCGGTCATCTTCGATACCCTGACGCTCCATAAAATGACGCTTCGGCGGAATATGACCCATCTGATATGCCATCTCCTGTACCGAGGGATTTCCCACGTAGGTCACCTCATAGCCATGTCGCTTATAGAAAGGAACTTCGAAGGGGAGAATCGAATACATCCGGTCGACATATTTCTTGATACTCTTCACCCTATACTCCTTCCACGCCCACACCTTGGGGGAGATGAAATAATGCACCGGAATATGAAGCCCATGGGCATATTTCGCCAACTCGAGGTTGAACCCCGGATAGTCCACCAGGATCAGTGCATCAGGCTTATACTCACGCAGCAGACGGCGGGCACGCTTCATATTTGACAAGAGGGTCGGGAGTTTGCGCAACACCTCGCTGAAGCCCATCACATTCATCATCGAATAGTGGAGGTCGGGATTACGACGCGCCGCGGCAGCCATCAGATCGCCGCCAAAAAATCGAAACTCAGCCTGCGGATCAAGATCCTTGATCCGGTTGATTAGATGGGAGGCATGCAAATCGCCCGATGCCTCGCCTGCTATGACTACATATTTCATCGTCTTGCTTCTTTCTACAAAAATGGTGATATCACTGCCGAGTTCACACCCGACTTTCGCTATCTCAACAGCGCCAACAGGCGACTATCAAGAGGGTTTCTTAAAATAAAAACGGCGAGTTGACGTTTTTTATGATATGAGACCTATGCGTTATTTTATATTGACCATAATCGGATTGATAAGTTTAATGATGGCATCTTGTATCGAAGATGGCATCACCACCTCATCGACCGACATATTGACCTTTTCGCGCGACACGGTATGTTTCGACACCGTCTTTACCGAACTTGGCACCCCCACCGCCCGCCTTCTGGTCTACAATAAAGCCAAGAAGGGGGTCAACATATCCTCGATCAGATTTCGCAACCCGGACACACGTTTTCAGATCAATGTCGACGGTGTTAGCGGCACGGAGTTCCATGACGTAGAGATCCGCGCCAAGGATTCGATCTATGTTTTCATAGAGTGCTATCTGCCGGAAGAGAGCAGCAACGTGCCGACCCTCACGGCCGATGAGTTGGAATTTGTGACCAACGGAGTGAACCAAGTGGTGAGAGTGGAGGCCTACGGTCAGAATGTGACACGACTGCGCAAGGAGACGATAACTGCCGACCGGACACTGACCGCCGAGCGTCCCTACGTGGTGTTCGACACGCTTCGCGTCGCGGAGGGTGCTACGCTCACCATCGAGCCGGGGGCGCAGATTCTCTTCCATGATGGCGGTGCCCTCGTGGTGGATGGCACCCTCGTGGCTGTCGGCACTCCCGACAAGAAAATCGACCTGCGTGGCGACCGACTCGATAAGGTGCTCCCCGATGCCCCCTACGATATCCTCGCCGGGCAGTGGAAAGGGGTCCGTATCACTCGTAATTCTTTCGACAATCGCCTCGAATATGTCGACATGCGAAGCACCGAGTCAGGCCTTATGGTCGACTCTTGTGCCGACCTCTCTCGGTCGAAACTCACCCTGATCAATTCATGGCTCCACAATTCGCAAGGGAATGTACTGAACTCGAAATATGCCCATATCGATGCCTACGGTTGCTGCTTCTCCGAGGCCGGCGATGCCGTGGTGAGCCTCACCGGTGGATTGCACTCCTTCCTGCAGTGCACCATCGCCAACAACTATCTCTTCTCTGCCATCATGAATCCCTTGGTGAGCCTCTATCACCTCCTCCCCAACCATGTCTATGAGAATGAGTTGCCTCTGATGAAGGCTACATTCGACAACTGTGTGATACATGGCCTGGTCGATGACATCAACGAGGGTGACCTCACCGGATCGGAAGTATTCTTCCGCTATACCTCGCTCAAATCGGAGGGTGCTGACGATTCCAACTTCATCAACTGCATCTGGGGCACCGACCCCCTCTTCCTGACCGACCGTCCAAGTTACTACTTCAACTATCGCCTCGCCAATGAGACTCCGATCCGCACTGCCGGCAATCGCGATTTTCTCATCTCGATCGTCGAGACTGATATGGATGGTGTGAGCCGCCGTCAAGGTGAGGGCCCAACGCCCGGGGCTTATCAATTCGTAGAAAATCCGACTCCCACAGAGTAAAGTCCCCTTATCATCGGGACAAAGCCCCCTTATCATCGGGACATAGGTCCTTATCATCGAGACAAAAATATGTTCTTTACCGATTTTTCAAAGTAAAATTGCACAAAACAAACTTATTGTGTATATTTGCAAGTTGAACAAAAAAAAATATAATATCGAAACTTCGAGGGATATAAGATGACAATACATCGCGAGGGAACAAATATTTTGATTTTACTATTCATCGTGCTGGCTATGCTCAATGTGCCGGTGTGGCTCTTTATGCCCCCGTTGGTATTGCCTATTATATTATCCTCGATCTCCTTGGTGGTCTATCTCTTTGTGTTCAATTTCTTCCGATGTCCCAAGCGACACTATTCGGGCAAGCATGCCAACCGGGTTGTGAGTTCGGTGGATGGTCGAGTGGTGGCTGTGGAGCGAGTGCGAGAGAATGAATGGCTCAAGGGAGAGGCGCTGATGGTGTCGGTGTTCATGTCGCCCCTGAATGTGCATGCCAACTGGTTTCCGGTGGATGGCACCGTGGACTATGTGGCACATCATAATGGGAGATTTCTGGCGGCATACCTGCCGAAGTCGAGCGAAGAGAATGAGCGGAGCACTGTCGGCATCACCATGGACAATGGTCGCCGCATCGTGGTGCGCCAGATAGCCGGAGCGATGGCACGTCGCATTGTCACCTACGCCAACCCCGGCGAGCGTGCCGACCTCAGCGAGCATTTAGGCTTTATCAAGTTCGGGTCGAGAGTCGATATTTATCTCCCTGTCGACGCCCGTGTGCTCCTCAAGATCGGTGATATCACCCGCGGAGGCATCACCCCGATCGCTATTGTCGAACCCGACTAATCTATATTAGAGCGCGTTCCTTAAATTGTTGTAAATCAATGGCTGCTATTAGACATTACATACCCAACACCGTGACATGCATCAATATGCTGTCGGGGGTGATGGCTATCATTGCCACCTCTTATCGCACGGATCCTCTCTGGTGGGGGATTGCCGGATATGAGTGGGCTTATATCTTCGTGGGCATCGCCGCTCTCGCCGACTTTATGGATGGTCTTGCCGCACGACTTCTCCATGCCTATTCCGATATGGGCAAGGAATTGGACTCGATATGCGATGTAGTGAGTTTCGGCGTCGTGCCCGCCATTATCATGTATAATTGCCTGGACTGGGCGGCTGAATCCATGTCGGCACTCTCCTGGTGTAAGTGGGTAGCCCTGCTCATCGCCGCCTCAGCGGCGCTACGTCTCGCCAAATTCAATATCGACACTCGTCAAACCACCTCTTTCATCGGCCTGCCCGTGCCGGCTAATGCCATCTTCTGGATCGGATATTCCTCGATTTGCTATAATTATCACCCGCTGATGGCGGAGTGGTTTGTGGTGATCCCCGCTATTCTGATTCTCTCTTGGCTGATGATCTCGGAGGTGCACCTCTTCTCTCTAAAGTTTAAGACCTGGGGATGGAAGGGCAATCAATGGAGATGGATCTTGATCATCACTGCCCCGATTTTGGTGATATGCCTCGGTTGGGCCGGCATGATGTGGCTCATCATAGCATATCTGTTCTTAGGGCTCTTAGCCTCTCGACTATGATTTGTTAATATTCACAAACACACTATTACCTTATACCCGACAAAATGTCAACTATCATTATAATAACACTTTTAATTGTGATAATCTGCTGGCCATGGATTGCACCATGGCTGATGCGACATATCCGCAATTTTGTGGCACGCAGCATCGAGAATACAATACGCCGCTCGATGGGAGTGCCCCCACCCCCCAAGCAGAAACGGCGTCGCCGGAACCGCAAGAAGGAGGCGGAAGTTTATAATGACGGCACCTCCGGCCAATCCGACTATGGCGAACCGCCCCACGGCAAACCTGCCGACATGATGAAGCAAGTGGCTGAAGATGTGAAGTTTGTCGAAATTAAAGAATTTGAAGAAACTACTATCGGCGACACCCCTCGCGAGACTCCCTATTATCGCGAAGATCAGGTGTCGGATGCCGAATTTATTGAAATTAAGGATAAATGAAAACTCTATATGTCAGCGACTTGGATGGCACGCTGATGCAACCGGATGCCACCATCTCCCCACAGAGTGTGGAGGCGCTCAATAGCCTGATCGCGCAGGGTGCCCTCTTCACCATCGCCACGGCACGCACCCCCGCCACTGTGGCAGGCATCCTCCATGATGTCACGATGACGATTCCCGCCATCGTGATGACCGGTGCATCCCTCTGGGATAAAAACTCGGGACATTACACTCGGATGAGATTTTTCGACCGGGAGGCGGTGAGCAAAGTAGTGGAAATCTATCGCGCCACTGACACTTCATCTTTCATCTTCACCCTCGACCACGATATGGTCGATATCTATCATATCGGTGGAGAACTCAATGAGTTGCAACGGGAGTTCGTGGCTGAGCGCATAGATAGTCCCTACAAGACTTTCCATATCGGCGAGCCACTCCCCGACGACCTCTCGAAGGTGGTGCTCCTCTACACGATGCTCCCCGACGCCAAGGCGGCTGACACTTACGAGAAGACACGTCTGCTCCCCGGCATCCGTGCCCAATATTACCACGATATCTTCGGCCCCGAAATCGGCATCCTCGAGGCCTTCTCCGACCGTGCCACCAAGGCCTTGGCTATGCGTAGCCTCGCCGACTCGCTGGGAGTGGAGCGCATCGTCTGCTTCGGCGATAACATCAACGACCTGCCGATGATGGCGGAGGCGGATCTCGCTGTCGCTGTGGGGAATGCACTCCCTCAAGTCAAGGAGAAAGCCGACATCGTGATCGGTCCAAACACAGCAGACTCGGTGGTGAAGTTTATCCGCGAAGATTTTTTAATGCATAATTGATTTATCAGGTGATGATCTACGAAAGGATACGCAATGGCAAGATCCCCCTTATCATCCTCGCTTCGGTGGCGGTGATATTCTTCTTGTTGGTCTCCGACAACCTTGTCAATGAGTTGGGACAACAGGAGCGCGACCGTATGAATATATGGGCGCATGCCACCGAGCGTCTCGCCAAGGCGGATGTCAACTCCGACTATGAGTTCCTCCTCTCGATTATCTCTCAGAACAGCACCATCCCGGTGCTCATCACCGACGAGAATTTCAACATCTCGGAATTTCGAAATTTCCCGCTCCCTGATAAGGGTGATCTCGATAAGTCGCTCTATAGCGAACTCTCCCCACGCAATCAAGAGTATCTCCAAAAGCGACTCCATAACCTCGGCGGCAACACCCCCTTGGCGGAGATGGCAAAGCACAACAATCACTTCATCGAGATAGAACTCTCTATGGGAGTCAAGCAGTATATCTATTATGAGGATTCCACTCTCTTGAAGCGACTTAGCTGGTATCCCTACGTTCAGTTGGGAGTGATGATCATCTTGGTGTTGATACTCTATTTCGCAGTGGTCAATGCCAAGCGGGCGGAGCAAAACCGAGTCTGGGTCGGGCTGTCGAAAGAGACGGCACATCAACTTGGCACGCCGATTTCATCGCTGATGGCATGGGTGGAATATTTCAAGAGCATCGATATCGACCCCGAGATCTCCGACGAACTCAACAAGGATGTCAAGCGGCTCTCTACCATCGCCGATCGCTTCTCGAAGATCGGTTCGAAGCCTGACATGCAGCTCGAATATATCAATCAGATTATCGCCTCCTCGCTCGACTACATGAAGAGTCGCGTGTCGAATAGGGTGCAGATACGCATGCATCTCTCGGAAGATGACCATGGCGTCTACCTCTCGCGGTCGCTCTTCGAATGGGTAATGGAGAATCTCACGAAGAATGCCGTCGATGCCATGCAGGGAGAAGGGTGTATCGACATCACCACCGGCAGCGAGAAGAATCGGGTATGGATCGAGGTCAAAGACACCGGCAAGGGCATCGCCCGCAAGCACTTCAAGACGGTGTTCAAACCGGGTTACACCACCAAGAAACGTGGCTGGGGCTTAGGGCTGACCTTGGTCAAGAGGATCATCGAAGAGTATCATGGCGGGCGCATCTTCGTCAAGGAATCGGAGCCGGGTGTCGGCACCACTTTCCGCATAGAGTTCCCAACCAAAGCAAGTTAAAGTTTGCGTAAAAAAGAAATAATTGCTAATTTTGCATTATGAATATCTCGTATAAATGGCTTAAACGCTATATCAATTTCAGTCAGAGTCCTAAAGAATTGGCAGCCCTCCTGACATCGGTGGGCTTGGAGTGTGACACGGTGGAAGAGGTGGAGAGCATCCGCGGCGGCCTTCGTGGCATCGTGATCGGCAAGGTATTGACCTGTGTCGACCATCCCGATTCCGACCATCTACACATCACTACGGTCGACCTCGGCGGTGAAGCCCCGGAGCAGATCGTGTGTGGCGCTCCCAATGTGGCTGCCGGACAGACCGTCGTAGTTGCCACCGTAGGCACTATCCTCTATGACGGCGATAAGGAAATCAAAATCAAGAAGTCCAAGATCCGCGGCGTCGAGTCGATGGGTATGATATGCGCCGAAGATGAAATCGGCATCGGCACAAGCCACGACGGCATCATCGTGATCGATGCCGACGTGAAGCCCGGCACTCCCGCCGCTGAATATTTCAACGTTGAGAGCGACTATTGCCTCGAGGTGGAACTTACCCCCAACCGCGTCGACGCTGCCAGCCACTATGGCGTGGCTCGCGATATCCTCGCCAAGCAATGGTGTGACTTGCAGCAGCAAGGTGTCACCACCGACCTCCCCAAGATATGCGTTCCCGATGACTCCGCCTTCAAGCCGGCTCGCCCCGATGGCGCCGCACATGTCAATGTGGTGGACCATCAAGGCTGTCCCAGATATTCCGGTGTCACCATCCGCAATGTCAAGGTGCAAGAGTCGCCCGATTGGCTTAAGACCCTTCTGGTCAGCGCCGGCCAGCGACCCATCAACAATATCGTCGATATCACCAACTTCATCCTCTTGGGCATCGGCCAGCCCCTCCACTGCTTCGACCTCAACAAGGTGGCAGGCGAGGAAATATGCATCCGCACTTGCCCCCAAGGCACCAAGTTCACCACCCTCGACGGCGTGGAACGCCAACTCGATGCCTCCGACCTGATGATCTGCGACGCCGAGAAGCCTATGTGTATCGCCGGCGTGTTCGGCGGCCTCAATTCGGGCGTCACCGAAGAGACTACCTCCATATTCTTGGAGAGTGCCTACTTCAACCCCACTCGCGTGCGCCGCACTGCCCGCCGTCATGGCCTCTCTACCGACGCATCTTTCAGATATGAACGTGGCACTGACCCCAATATCACAACTTACGCCGCTCGCCTCGCCGCTTGCCTCATCGTCGAACTCGCCGGCGGTGAAATCTGCGGCGATGTCACCGACATATATCCCGAACCTGTCAGCCCCGCTGAGTTCGACTTCTCGTTAGACTATTGCCACCGCCTTATCGGCAAGGCTCTCCCCCGCGACCTTATCGTCACCATCCTCCGCGCTCTCGAAATCAAGGTAGAGGAAACCGCCGACGCCGATATCCTCCACCTCACCATCCCCACTTATCGCGTGGATGTGTATCGCCCCTGCGATGTGGTCGAAGAGATCCTCCGCATATATGGCTACAACAATGTCGAGATCTTCACCGAAGCTCATATCAACCTCTCTCAGCGCACCGACGTGGACTTCTCTTACGACCTCCAGCAACTCGTGGCTGAGCAACTCACCGGCAGCGGCTTCAACGAGATCCTCAATAACTCCCTCACTTCGCAAGCATATTATGCCGAGTCGGAGAAATATCCTATCAAAAATTGCGTTTCACTCCTCAATCCCCTCAGCGGCGAGCTCTCCGTGTTGCGTCAGACCCTCCTCTATGGCGGATTGGAGTCGATCGCCCATAACATCAACCGCAAATTGCCCAACCTCCGTTTCTATGAGTTTGGCAACGTCTACTTCCGCGACGACACCAAAGAATCGACTGCCGAACGCCCCTTGGCGCCCTATAGCGAGCACCTGCAACTCGGCATCTGGCTCACCGGCAACATGACGACACCCTCCTGGAATGTCCAAGCCGCACAAGCCACCATCTACGACCTCAAGGGAGTGGTGGAGAATATCTTCGCACGCGTCGGTGTCAAAGAGGGTATGCTCACTCAGACTCAGAGCAGCGACGAGATCTTCGCCGCCAAACTCGACATCGCAGCACGCTCGGGCAAGGTGATCGCCGAAGTGGGTATCATCCGCCATGCCATCCTCAAGAAGTGGGATATCGAGCAGGATGTGGCTTACGCCGAGATCAACTGGGAGGCACTCTACCGCCTCGTGGCTAAGAATCGCGTCACCTTCACCGAGATCCCGCGCACTCAGCCTGTGGATCGCGACCTCGCACTCCTGGTAGACAAGAGTGTCAAATTCGCCGACATCGAAGCCGCTATCCGTGGCGCCGAACGCAAACTCCTCCGCTCCGTGCGCCTCTTCGACGTCTATGAAGGTAAGAACCTCCCCCAAGGCAAGAAGAGTTATGCCGTCTCAATGCAACTCCAAGATGCCGAAAAGACCCTCAACGACAAGCAGATCGATGCCGTTATGACCAAAATCATCAAAGCCGTCAAAAACCTCGGAGCCGAACTTCGCTAATGAAGTGTCGGCTCTGACACATTATATTATATATAGAGATAACAAACTCAAGCAACAAACCAATAAGATAAAAAACTACGAATGGGAAGAGCATTTGAATACCGTAAAGCCCGCAAACTGAAACGCTGGGGCAATATGAGCCGTACCTTCACCCGCATCGGCAAGGAAATAACCATCGCAGCCAAAGCCGGCGGCCCCGATCCGTCGACCAACCCTCGTCTTCGCGCCTTGATGCAAAACGCCAAGGCTGCCAACATGCCCAAAGACACTGTAGAACGCGCCATCAAGAAGGCTACCGAGAAGGATGCCGGCGACTACAAGGAGATCGTATATGAAGGATATGGTCCCTTCGGCATCGCTATCGTCGTCGAAACTGCTACCGACAATAACCAACGCACCGTAGCCAATGTGCGCAGCTATTTCAACAAACATGGCGGCTCTCTCGGCACTCAAGGCTCACTCTCTTTCCTCTTCGAGCATAAGAGCGTGTTCCACATCCGCCCTAATGCCGACACTGCCCTCGAAGACTTCGAACTCGACCTCATGGACTATGAAGCTGAACTCGAAGCTGACCCCGAAGCTGAAGAATGGGTGATCTATGGCGCTTTCGACCAGTTCGCAAATATCCAGAAATTCCTCGAAGATAAAGGCCTCGAGATCATCTCCTCGGAGTTCGAACGTATCCCCAACGACTACAAAGAACTCACTGCCGAGCAACGCGAATCTGTCGAGAAACTCCTCGAACGCTTCGAAGATGACGAAGATGTGCAAAACGTATTCCACAATATGAAGGAAGAGGACTAAGAGCGTTCGCTCTAATCACCTCCACCCGGTAAATCTCTAAGAGTGTGTCATATACCCCTTGACACACTCTTGTTTTTTTATAAAACCACTGCATTTTTTAATTTTTTGGCATAAAAATTTGATATCTTGATAAAAAAGTCGTACCTTTGGGGCGAAGTATATGTATATGATCAAAAACTGACAGAGGATATCAAGAATTAATAGATGATTTAACAATTAGACAGTTAGCGGAATCTATCTCATTATATCTTTATATTTTCTTCATAGTTGCCTTATTATCTTTTCTGTAATCAATCATATTTATCAACCATAAAACCAAGCATTATGAAAAAATCTTTACTTATTGGCGCAAGTCTGCTTTGCGCACCCCTCATGGCATCAACCCTCGAGCCTGTTGTGCTTGACAACTTCCAGGCCGTGTCGGTAACACCTGACGGCAAGACAGTCGGCAGTTATCTTTTGAGCTCCGCAGCATTTTATGACGTAGAGAGCGGCGATATCACCCTCTTCGAAGGTGATGACGAAGTGGTAAGTTATTGGCTCGGTCATGGCAACAGCGCAGCCGCCGACGGCACTTTCGTAGGACGTTCCTCACTCGATGGCAACTGCAGCTGGTATAAGGATGGCGAATGGCACGCCCTGAAGACATTCAATGCCTCTTTGGTCAATCTCGCCAACGGCATCACAGCCGACGGCTCTCGCATCTGCGGTTCGCTCGGCTTGCAACCCATCTCCACTGATGACACCGACACTCCGATGTCTGTGCCCGCCGTGTGGAATCGTAACGCTGACGGCACTTACGGCGACCCCGTGGCTCTCCCCTATCCCGAATTAGACTTCACCGGCCGTGTGCCCCAGTATGTTACCGCCAACTGCATCAGCAACGACGGTAAGACCGTGGTTGGTCAGGTGGTGGACTATGGTGGCTTTATGATCTGCCTTATCGTCTACACTGAAAATGAGAATGGCGAATGGACCTACAAATGCGACTACGCTTCACTCAACCCCAACAATCGCGAGTTCCCCGAAGATCCGGGAGAATGCCCTCCGATGCCTCAGCTCACTAACTTCATGACCGAAGAGGAGTTAGCCGCTGTTCAGGCTGCTATCGACGAATGGTATGCAGAGGGCTCTGGGGACTATGGCACTTATCCCCAGTATAAAGACTTCTGCACCGAGGAAGAGTTGGAGGCTTACAACACTGCTTACGCAGAGTGGGAAGCAATCTATGCAGTATGGGATCAGCAGTTCACCGCCTTTATGACTACTTATCAGCAATGCATCAACGAGGGCACATCTCTTACCTTCAACAGCACTGCTATCTCTCCCGATGGCAAAGTGGCAGCAAGCGGTCACCTCTTGGACACATACGACGATAACTGGAATCCTATCTACAAGAAGGGAACAGCAGTCTTCAGCATCGAAGATGGCGAAATAACCATGAGCAGGAAGACAGAGGACAAGACACTGCCTACTCAGGTGATGGACGACTACTCCATCCTCGCCGCACAGGCCGGTCAGCAAGAGCCCGTTAAGGCTGTGATCTATCTCCCCGGCGCAAATGAGGCTACCGACCTCCGCGACTACCTCGCAAGCCGCAATCCCGAGACTGTAACCTGGATGAACGAAAACATGATCCACGACGTAGAATTCTTTGACTCCTCTTCTTGGACTATGGTCGTTCTTGAAGATGCTGTCTGCACAGGTTCTCCCAATGCACCCGCCGACCTCTCATTCTTCGTAACTCACACAGAGATCACTTGGGAATCTGCTGACCTCACCGGCTATGTAGCATCTTACATTCTTCCTTCGGGTGAAGATGCAGCAGTCAAGGGTGTAGCCGGCGATCTCAACAGCGCAGTTAAGGCACTGAAGGGTGGCAAGATCATGATCTCCGGCGCCGCAGCCGACCTCAACGTATATGACGCACAGGGTCGCAACGTATTCAGCGCCAAGGGTGCCAACGGTGTGATCGAGACCGGTCTCAGCAATGGCGTATACGTAGTAGTGGCTAACACAGCTGAGGGCAAGCAAACTCTCAAAGTTGTGTTCTAATCACAGACTGCCCCTGATAGCCTCACACCGCCCCTCAACGAGGGAGAAAGAGGCGTATCCAACGATAAAAATGGTCACATCCCTCGGGGTGTGACCATAATTTTTGGCAAATAGCGATAAAATAAGTGCAAAATTTGGGGAGTGACTGAAAATTTATTAACTTTGCAGACTGAAAGAGGTCAGGTCCGGTAGCTCAGCTGGATAGAGCATCTGCCTTCTAAGCAGACGGTCCCGCGTTCGAATCGCGGCCGGATCACGACGCAGAGGGTTGTGTCAAAATCGAGATTTTGCCACAGCCCTTTGCTATTTATACCGCCTGATTATGGCAATCATGGATAGATATAGTATTTTTTGGAGTCAAAATTTTTTGCTTTGCCAAAAGAATATTATATTTGCAAACGAGGCATTATGTCCTTACTTCGCACTCTGAAGGGGCGGGAGTCGGGTATGGTGCTCATTGACATATCTAATGCCAATCATCCAAACAAAACACTTAAGATAGGAGGAAATACCGAACATCGAAACAACTAAATTCAAAATTATAATCTTAAACAACTATGTGGTTATCAAACTCATCTGTAGGACGTAAGCTTTTGATGGCACTCTCGGGTGCATTCCTCGTCCTATTCGTAACATTTCACTGTTTGATGAACGCAGTAGCGATCGTATGGCCCTGGGCTTACAACTTGGTGTGTGAGTTCTTGGGTGCAAATTGGTATGCCCTTATCGGCACAGGCGTGATCGCACTGTTCGTTCTTATTCACATCATCTTCGCAGTGGCCCTGACTCTACAGAACCGCAAGGCTCGTGGCTCTCAGAGATATAGCATCGCCAAGATGCCCGCCACCGTGGAATGGTCGTCTCAAAACATGCTGGTGCTCGGCTTCGTGGTCGTAGCCTTCATGGTGCTCCACCTTATCCAATTCTGGGCTAAGATGCAGCTTCCCGAGGCTATGGGTGTTCATGGCGAAATCCCCGCTTCTGCCGGCACACTCTTCCTTCAGAAGGCTTTCGAAACTCCCTGGACTGTAGTTGTCTACATCATCGGTTTCGTCGCTCTCTGGTTCCACCTCAACCATGGCTTCTGGTCGATGTTCCAATCTATCGGCTGGAACAACACCAACTGGATGCCCCGTCTCAAGAAGATCTCTTGCGTATGGGTAAGCGTTGTAGTGATCCTCTTCGTGGCTGAAGCCGCTGTCTTCACTTATCGCGCCAACCAGAAGTATTATCTCACCAACGAGACTCTCCGCGAGCAATACAAGGATATGATCATCCCGATGCTCGAATCGGAACTCGGTCCTGAGGGTGCTCAGATCGCTATGCAGATTAAGATGACTCCCTACGAGGGTGTGTCGATGGGTGTACGCCAGATGGCAGGCAACCTCAAGTCTCAAATGGAGCAATTCAACACTCCCGAGGGTCAGAAGTATGTCAAAGAGAATCCTCAGTTTGCCAACCAAGTAGAGGGTATGAAGAAACAAGTCGAAGTCTTCGACAAGGCTGTAAAATTCTTCGACTACCTCGAATCAGCAGACAACAAACCCAACACCGAACCGGCACCTGCTGCCGCCGGACAACCCCAATAAATAGCGAGACATGGAAACAACAAATAAGAATATCAGAATCATGAATCCGGCGGACTCCAAGATCCCCGAGGGTCCCGTCGCTGATAAATGGACTAATTACAAGGCTCATCAGAAGCTTGTAAACCCCGCTAACAAGCGTCGTCTCGACATCATCGTGGTCGGCACAGGTCTCGCCGGTGCTTCTGCCGCTTCTACACTGGCAGAGATGGGATTCAATGTGCTCAATTTCTGCATCCAGGATAGCCCCCGTCGCGCTCACTCCATCGCCGCTCAGGGTGGTATCAATGCAGCCAAGAACTATCAGAATGATGGCGACTCTGTATATCGTCTCTTCTATGACACCGTGAAGGGTGGTGACTACCGCGCTCGCGAAGCCAACGTATATCGTCTGGCTGAAGTGTCCAACAATATCATCGACCAGTGTGTGGCTCAAGGTGTGCCCTTCGCTCGCGAATATGGTGGTCTGCTCGCCAACCGCTCTTTCGGCGGCGCTCAGGTAAGCCGTACTTTCTATGCCAAGGGTCAGACCGGCCAGCAGCTCCTGCTCGGCGCTTATTCTTCGCTCAACCGTCAGATCCAAGCCGGCAAAGTGAAGAGCTACAACCGCTATGAGATGCACGAGCTCGTGCTTATCAAGGATAAGGATGGCGTGGAACGCGCTCGCGGTATCATCGCCAAGAACCTCGTCACCGGCAAGTTCGAGCGCTTCGCTGCTCACGCTGTCGTAATCGCCACCGGCGGATATGGCAACACCTACTTCCTTTCGACCAACGCCATGGGCTGCAACGTGTCTGCCGCTATGGCTTGCTATCGCAAGGGTGCTTATTTCGCCAACCCCGCTTTCGTGCAGATCCACCCCACTTGTATCCCCGTGCATGGTGACAAGCAGTCGAAGTTGACTCTTATGTCAGAGTCTCTCCGTAACGACGGTCGCATCTGGGTGCCCAAGAAACTCGAAGATGCCAAGCGTCTCCAGAGCGGCGAAATCAAGGGTAGCGATATCCCTGAGGCTGACCGCGACTACTATCTGGAGCGTCGCTATCCCGCCTTCGGTAACCTCGTGCCTCGCGACGTGGCTTCTCGCGCCGCTAAGGAGCGTTGCGACCATGGCTTCGGCGTCAACAACACAGGCCTCGCCGTGTTCCTCGACTTCTCTGAGGCTATCAACCGCCTCGGCATCGACGTGGTGCGCCAACGCTATGGCAACCTCTTCGATATGTATGAAGAGATCACCGATGTCAACCCCGGCGAATTGGCAAAAGTGGGAGAAGATGGCTTGAACTATTACAACCCGATGATGATCTTCCCCGCTATCCACTACACTATGGGTGGTATCTGGGTGGACTATGAGCTCCAGACTTCTGTCAAGGGCCTCTTCGCTATCGGTGAGTGCAACTTCTCCGACCATGGTGCCAACCGCCTCGGTGCTTCGGCGCTGATGCAGGGTCTCGCCGATGGTTACTTCGTGCTCCCCTACACTATCCAGAATTATCTTAGCGACCAGATCACCGTGCCTCACTTCACTACCGACACTCCCGAATTCGACGCTGCCGAGAAGAAGTGTGTCGCTGAAGAGGAACGCCTGATCAACATCAAGGGTCAGCGCTCTGTCGACTCTATCCATAAGGAGTTGGGTCACATCATGTGGGAATATGTCGGTATGGCTCGCGACAAAGAGGGCTTGCAGAAGGCCATCACCATGCTCGACGACCTCCGCAAGGAGTTCAACACCAACCTCTATGTGCCCGGCACTGTGGGTGAGAGCATGAACGTCGAACTCGACAAGGCATTCCGTCTCAACGACTTCATCACCATGGGTAAACTCATCGCTTACGATGCTCTGAACCGTAACGAGAGCTGCGGTGGCCACTTCCGCACTGAATATCAGACCGAAGAGGGCGAAGCCAAGCGCGACGATGAGAACTACTTCTATGTAAGCTGCTGGGAGTATGAAGGCTCTGACGAGAAGGCTCCCGAGCTCATCAAGGAGACTCTGGAATATGAAGCAATCAAGGTACAGACTCGTAACTATAAGTCATAAAAATCAGCAACTATGGAAGATAAAGTAATGAAAGTCAATCTTAGGGTGTGGCGTCAAGCCGGCCCGAAGGCTAAGGGCGAATTTGTGACTTATGAAGGAGTCGAGACTACGCCCGATACATCTTTTCTTGAGACTCTCGACATCCTGAACGAGATGCTCGTGGAGCGTCAAGAAGAGCCCATCGTATTCGACCACGACTGCCGCGAGGGTATCTGCGGTATGTGTTCGCTCTATATCAACGGACATCCTCACGGACCCGCCACCGGCGCTACCACTTGCCAACTCTATATGCGTAGATTCCGCAATGGCGAGACTATCACCGTGGAGCCCTGGCGCTCGGCTGCATTCCCTGTAATCAAGGACTTGATGGTAGACCGCAACGCATTCGATAAGATCCAGCAGGCAGGCGGCTATGTGTCGTTCAACTGCGGCGGCGCTCAGGATGCCAACAGCATTCCTATCTCTAAGGTGCAGGCTGACGAGGCTATGGACTCTGCAAGTTGCATCGGCTGTGGCGCTTGTGTGGCTGCTTGTAAGAATGGCTCGGCTATGCTCTTCGTTTCGGCTAAGATCAACCAGCTCTCTCGTCTGCCCCAGGGCGCTGTGGAACGCGATCGCCGCGCTCTCGCCATGGTGGCTAAGATGGATGAACTCGGCTTCGGCAACTGCACCAACACCGGTGCTTGCGCCGCTGAGTGCCCCAAGAACATCAAGATGGCGAACATTGCTCGCATGAACCGCGAGTTTATCGCCGCTAAGTGCCGTAAATAATCTCCGTTAATTCCTAAATAAAAGAGGGCGTCTCTTCGCGAGACGTCCTCTTTTTATATTAGAGCGCGTTCCTTAGTATCTGATGCCATGCTGGCGATTACCTTTGTCGTTGGGGTCGAAGGGATTGCGCGTCGGATCGAAGATCTCTTCTTCATCTTCTTCTCCCTCTTCGCCGCTCTCGCCTTTCTTGTTCTTGTTCTTAAGGCGTGAGGCATTCTTGTTCTCTTTGGGCTTGTTCTTCAGGAGGGCCTTGGGCTTCATCTGATCGACTGCCATGTCGAATACCGCCCAATTCTCCTCCTTATCCCAATTCTTCTTTACATTGATCGCCTTGGGGTAATAGTATGCCAATTCGGGCTGGAGCCCAAGGAGGTAATTGCCGGTGTCATATTCGCCATTGTCGTTGAGGTCGAGCACCACGCGAGCATAATATTGTCCCGGCGTAAGGAAGGGGAAGTAGGCATCGCCATTCTCCACAATCTCGGTGCGCACCACAGCGTCCGACTTGCTGAGGAGTTCGACGAAGGAGGGTGTGCCATCCAATCCGGTGAGGTGGAAGAGGAGCGAGCAGTAGTCACCCTCGCTCTTGGTCTTAAAGTCCTGCTTGAAGGGTCGAGTCGCCTTGCCATAGATGTCGACGCCGGCGAGGGTGTCGATCTCAAGGCGATATTCAGCGCCATAATCCCAAGGATAGTCTATATTATATGTGCGTGGTTGCAGCGGGTCGGGGGAGAAGAATCTCAATCGCTGCGGGGCACGAACGTAGTTGGTGTCGACCTTGACATAGAGTCGGGCGGCTGTGGTGTCAAGTCGCGCCAAGGGGGTGGGGATGGTCAGAGTCAAGGGCATATTGACATCTGCCGATCCCGATTGCTTCAACTCGAACTTAGTGGTGATCTTCGCCAAGGAGTCTGCCACCGACACTTGCACCTTCTTATCCTTGCCCGACTTCTTCTGCTTGACAGGCTTGGGCTTGACGGTGTTGAAGTCGAGAGTGTCGGTTACTACGCTTGCCACGAGATTCTGGTCGGTGCGGGTATAGGTGACATGCAGACGCAGCGAATCGGTCTTGACCAGGTCGGGAGAGAGCCACCACACCAAGGAGTCGAGACGCTCGGAGGCTTCGAGGCGTCCGATAGAAGTAATATCGGGGCGTCCCTCCACTTGAATATCGGGGAGAGAGTCGGCGCGTGTATTGAATTTCAGAAAAACACGTGTGGAGTCAAGTCGCTCATACTTGGTCATATACTGCTGACGAATCTCCGAATTGAACGATCTCAGCAAGATATCATTGGGGAGGAAGCGAGTGCGAGGACGGCGGATGATGGTATCGATGGTTCCGGCCTTGATGTCGTAGATGGTGTCGATGGCGATGGTCTGCTCGGAAGTCGGTTCGATCTCCAAGTCATAGAAAGCCATATCCTCCTCGGGCGAAGAGTATCGATAGTCGTTGTCATTGTCGCTGAGGGCGAAGATATGATACTTGCCGGGGGCGAGGCCGCGGATGGTAAATTCGCCGCGGTCATCGGTCTTGGCAACTCGCAGGAGGCGCAGAGTGGAGAATGCGGTGTCGCTGAGGTTGGAGTGGACGCCGACAAGCATGCTCTGTTGCGGCTCGAGATTACGCGCCCCGAGCACGCGCCCCGAGATGCGAAGCGTGTCGATGCTCTCGCCGGTAGAGAAGGTATAGGCATATCCTTGCAGGGCGTTAGCCTCATTATTGTCTTCGATGGCGTCGGCGAAGTCGACGGTGTAGGTGGTGTTGGGAGCCAGGGAATCAAATTCGATCTTTACCCTCCTGCCCAAGGAAGAGACACGAGGTATCGCCACATTGGCAGGCGACACCACCACCTTGGAGAAGGCATCCTTGACGTTGACCAGTTCATTGAAGGTGATGGTCATCTTCGGATCCGTCACTCCGACCGAGCCGGAGGGGGGACTGCATGACACCACTCGCGGGGGATCCTCATCGATCGGACCACCCGAAGGCATACCCATGTTGGCACACGACCACATTGACACTATCAGGAGAGAGATCAGAAATGCTGTATAAAAATTATGATAATTCCTCATCATTCAAAAAAAATAGAAGAAGAGCAAATCGACTCAGTTCCACCCCCTAAATACATAAAAAGGAGACAAAAAAGAGTCAGAACTCGCAATGCGACACCAAAAATAAGCAAAATAATCGACAAAATCGCCACAAAATGCAAATTTTATAATCATCTATAACAAAAACATCAAAAAAAAGAGGTATATTTGCAAACTTAAACTAATTACCGCCTTACAGGGTGGTGATTTTTGGTGCAAAAAAATTAATAATTAAAAAATAATAACAAAACAAATGCAGAACAAAGGGTTTATCAGCGTCATTGCCGGTCTGCTGGTTTTGATATGCGGTTTTTACATTTCATTCTCGTTTGTGACACGTCACTATGAGAACGAGGCAAAAGCGTACGCAGCGAAGATGTCGAAGACCACAGACGAGACCAACGACGCTTACAAACAGAGTTTGAAGCAATTCAACGATTCGATCGACAAAGAGAAAGTTTACTTAGGTTACACCTACAACCAGGTGCGCAAGATGGAAGTAGGTCTTGGCCTCGACCTCAAGGGTGGTATGAACGTCGTGCTTGAGGTGTCAGTGCCGGACATGCTTCGCCAGTATGCATCGGGCGAGCAGCAACTCGCGCAGATCAATGCCGCCATCAAGAAGGCACAAGATGCAGGCGCCAAGACCAGCGATGCCGACTTCATCTCGAAGGTGGGAGCACAGATCCAGCCGGGAGTGATGTCAGGTCTCTTCGTGCGTGAAGGCGAGTTCATGGGTCAGCTCAAGAGCAACGCCTCCAACGATGAGGTAATCGCTGCCCTCAATAAGCAAGTCGACAGCCAAGTCGATGCTGCCTTCAACATCTTCCGCACTCGTATCGACCAATTTGGCGTTGTGGCTCCCAACATCCAGAAGCTCCAAGACAAGAAGGGTCAAATCTTGTTGGAACTCCCCGGTGTCAAGGAGCCTGAGCGTGTCACCGACCTTCTCAAGTCGAGCGCCAACCTGGAGTTTTTCGAAGTTTATAACTATAATGAGATCGCCGGCGACCTCCAGAATTTCGCCACTCAGTATGCAGCACAAGATAGTGTAAATCACCTCAACGTGATCGCTCTCCTGGGTGGTGCTCAACGCAGTGGCAGCCCTGTGGTCGGCATGGTGACTCCGTCGAACAAGATGCTCGTGGACTCTGTGATGCACAGCGACTTGGCGAAGAAGCTTCTCCCCTCCGACCTCTCATTGGTATGGAGTGTTAAGCCTGCCGAGTTCCCCCGCACCGATGCCAAGGGCAACGTCATGAAGAAGGCTAACGGCGAGGATATCAAGGATGCTTATTGGGAACTCGTAGCCCTTAAGGGCGACGCTGCTCTCGAGGGCGATGCCGTGACTTCCGCCTCTTCAGAATATGACAATATGCAGGGTAACATGGTCAACATGAAGATGACCAACCGCGGTGCACAGGAGTGGGCTACTATCACTCGCAACAACATCGGCCGCGCCATCGCCATCGTGCTTGACAATAATGTCTATTCATTCCCTAACGTAAATAATGAGATCACCGGCGGAAGCTCACAGATCACCGGTAATTTCACTCCCGAAGAGGCCAACGACCTCGCCAACGTGCTGAAGTCGGGTAAGATGTCGGCACGCGTAGACGTGGTGAGCAACAACGTGATCGGCCCGAGCCTTGGCGCCGAGGCCATCCAGATGGGCTTCGTTTCATTCATCGTGGCTATCATCCTCTTGATGATCTTGATGATCGCTTACTATGGATGGGTGCCCGGCTTGGTGGCAAACTGCGGTTTGATCCTCAACCTCTTCTTCACTCTTGGTATCTTGGCTTCATTCCAGGCTGTGCTTACCCTCTCGGGTATCGCCGGTATCGTGCTGGCTCTCGGTATGGCTGTCGATGCCAACGTGCTTATCTTCGAGCGCACCAAGGAGGAACTCAAGAATGGCAAGAAGTTGCGTCAAGCCATCTCCGAAGGTTATAGCAACGCATTCTCCGCAATCTTCGACTCCAACTTGACTTCTGTCATCACCGGTGTGATCCTGCTCACCTTCGGTTCAGGCCCCATCAAGGGTTTTGCCACTACGCTGATCATCGGTATCGTCTGCTCATTCTTCACCGCAGTGTTCGTGACTCGCGTAGCATTCGACCTCCTCACCAAGAATGGTCGCAACGCCGGCATGACTTTCGCCACTGCCATGAGCCGCAACTTCCTGACCAACCCCAAGGTCAACTTCATGGGTCAAGCCAAGACCGCTTATATCGTATGGGGTGCACTGATCTTGATCGGTGTGGCTTCGCTCGTGTTCCGCGGCATGAACCAGGGTATCGACTTCTCGGGTGGTCGCAACTATGTGGTGCAATTCGAGAAGGATGTCGACCGTGAGGCTGTGCAAACCAATCTTACCAACCTTCTTCAATCGAAGGCTAACGATAAGACCGTATCTGTGCAGGTGATCACCATCGACAATCCCTCAAAGCTCCGTATCTCTACCAACTATAAGATCACTGACGAAACTGAAGGTGTAGAAAATGAAATCACCGACCTCCTCTATGAGGGCTTGAAGAGCGAACTTACCGTCGGTGGCAAGGTGATGGATAAGACTGCCTTTACGATCGCCGACGAAAGCCGTGGTATCCTCTCGATCCAGAAGGTAGGTCCTTCAGTGGCTGACGATATGAAGCGTGACGCATATTGGGCTGTGGGCATCGCATTGATCTGTATGTTCCTCTACATCTTGCTCCGCTTCCGCAACGTTGCCTTCTCTGTAGGTGCACTCTGCGCTGTGGCTCTCACTTCATTCCTGATCATCGGCTTCTACTCACTCTGCTGGGGCTTCTTGCCCTTCTCTATGGAGGTCGACCAGTCATTTATCGCCGCCGTGCTGACCATCATCGGTTATCAGATCAACGATACCGTGGTTGTGTTCGACCGTGTGCGTGAGATGATCAAGGAATATCCGAAGGAGGATCGTCTGTTGACTTTCAATAAGGCACTCAACACTACTTTGAGCCGTACGATCATGACATCGTTCTCGACACTGCTCGTGTTGCTCTGTATCTTCTTCCTTGGTGGTGACACCATCCGTTCGTTCACATTCGCTATGATCTTCGGTGTAGTAGTCGGTACATTCTGCTCGCTCTATTGTGCAGCACCGATCGCATACCGCATCTTCAAGCGTGGCATGGACAAGAAGATCGTTGCCAACGATGGCAAGCCCGTGCTCGAAGGCAACCGTCGTTTCAAATAATCTGCTGAAGGGCAACAACCCAAAGAGAAAAACCAACCCAACCATAATAGGGGCGTATCCGGAAGATACGCCCCTGTTTTTTACAATTCAGTTTGCATATATCGCTGAAATAGTGTATCTTTGCACCAAGAATTGAACATTTTGTAAGAGAGAATTGAACATTTTGTAAGAGACTTCTGAACATTTTGTTTCGGAGAATTGAACATTTTGTAAGTTACTTTCTAACAATATAAGATAAAATTATTATGGCGGAATACATTAGGGCACAATATAATATACTCCGAGAGAGAATCTACGAGCGCGTTCCTTAAATTCCCGGTATACATTGCTAACTTTGTTATCATTTTAACTTTTTTATAGAATATACTAATAAATCTTGATATACGCAACACCTTCGACCCTGAAGATCAGAATTTTAACGATTTTCAGTAGGTTTCTTTGAAAAACTCAGAGAAATATTTGGATATTTTGCATATATTATATAACTTAGAGAAGTTTTATTAATTTTTAACCAGTCCGGTAAAGGGCGGACTTTAAACCTAACTGTTATGCTTTGTACTAATCGAGGATTCTGGAAGGCTTTCCTTCTAAACATCGTGACTTTCGGCATCTACGATCTCTATCTGATCCATGCCTTTGCTAATGAAACGAACATTGCTTGTCAGAAAGATGGCAAGAGCACTACCGGTGTGGGTCTATACATCCTCTTTACAATCCTGACTTTCGGCATCTATGCCATCGTGTGGAACTATAAGTGGATAGAGCGTTGCAATGCTTATCTTGTTGCCAATCAACGCCCCATGGGTCTACAAGCCTCTACCTATCTTCTCACCATCTTCTTGCTCGGGCCTCTTACCCTCGGCATCATGACTTTGGTGGTATACTGCAAGCGTCTATACCTGCAAAATGCAGTAAACAAGACTTATAATGAGTTGACAGCTCCCGCCGCTCCCGCCCCCATGGCTTAAAGCGAGTTCCTTAATGAGTCTGTTTTTTCAGGTCGCGGAGGTGGAGGCGGGGGAAGGCGTCTATGAAGCTGCCGGGGGTGGCGTTCAGGATCTTTACACCGCAGCACTCGGCATATGCCTTGACATAGAAGTAACTCTTGAAGGCTATGGCGTAGTTCTCGTAGACTTCGTGAAGACGGACGTTCTTGAAGATCTCTTCAGCTCGACGCAATTCTTTCGATACGTTTCCAAATGTGGGGTAAAATCGCCTCATTTGGAACTTTATTTTGCCATTTTTTAAAATTTCATTGTAAACTTATTTTATTGTTTGTCAAGTATTTATCAAATTTCAAAATCAATACGCTTCCAAATGTCGAAAAAAAATCGACATTTGGAAGCATATCTTTAATGGATTTTTATTATCTTTGCCAATATAAAAACAAATGCTTATGTTAGTAGGTAGAGAAGAAGAGATCCGAGACTTGCAACGAGCATACGATTCTAATGAATCCAAGTTTGTTGCCATATTCGGTAGGAGAAGAGTGGGTAAGACTTATTTAGTCAGAGAAGTGTTTGAAGACAACTTTGCTTTCACCTACTCCGGGATGGCAAATACTTCAACTCATGATCAACTTCTGCGTTTTTATCTGACGCTGAAAGATTATGGATTGGAGGAAACTGCGTGCCCCACCAACTGGATAACCGCTTTTCACCTTTTAGAGCAATACCTCAAGCGTTTGCCGGATGGCAAGAAGGTAGTCTTTTTAGATGAATTGCCTTGGATGGATGCCCCAAAATCCAGTTTTCTGCCCGCATTCGAGTATTTTTGGAATGCATGGGCATCTGCCAGAAAAGACATCTTGCTGATAGTATGCGGTTCTGCCACTTCCTGGATGGTAAAGAACATACTACGAAATCGGGGCGGCTTACACAATCGACTGAACGAGCAAATACACCTTCAGCCTTTCAATCTGCATGAATGTGAACTCTATTGCCAATCGATCGGCATCCCTATGACGCGAGCTGAAATCATCGAAGCATATATGATATTTGGCGGCGTGCCTTTCTATTGGTCGCTACTCGACCGATCGCTGAGCCTATCGCAAAATATCGACAACATGTTCTTCGGTAGAAATCCTAAATTAAAGAATGAGTTCTCCGAACTATATGCATCACTCTTCAAGCAACCGGAGATCTACATCAATATAATCACCACATTGGGGAAAAAGAAGGTGGGGATGACTCGTGAAGAAATCGTAGAGAATGCGAAGATTCCTTCAAGCGGCTTACTGACAAGATATCTGGAAGACTTGGAAAATTGTGGTTTTATCCGCAGATATCAAGCGATTGGATCGAAGCGTAAAGGGGCTATATTCCAACTTATCGACAACTATACCCTCTTTTACTTTAAATTTATCGAGCCTCGAAAGATCACCGATGCCAATTATTGGTCAAAAATACAGTCAGCCTCTATTTACCACACGTGGTGTGGGTTGGCATTTGAGAGAGTTTGTCTGCTACATTCCGAGCAGATCAAGAAAGCCTTGGGTATAAGCGGAGTAATCACAAACGAATATGCATGGAGCACTACTGCCACTCAAATGCATCCGGGAGCCCAGATCGATCTTTTGATCGACCGCAGCGACAAGGTGATCAACGTCTGCGAAATCAAATATTCGGAAGAGCCCTACTTGATTGACAAGAGATATCTGGAGAATTTGCAAAACAAAGTCTCCATATTCCGTCACCTTACAAAGACGCGTAAGAGGATAGCACTAACACTAATCAGCAATTCCGGACTCGTCAAGAACGCCTATTCGCTAAATAGCATCCACTCCCAAATCACATCCAACGACCTATTCACCGATCAATAGAAAGCCATACCTTGATGCATAGAGCGCGGTACTGGTACTACGCATAGATGCTAAAGCCGCCGAAGCGACATCCTCATGGATGAACTTCGGCGGCTAATAGTGTTGAGAGTTACGGATTACAATCGGTTAGATTTTGAAGATTTTATATCCTCCGGGCGGAAGAGTCTCCTTGCACCACGAGTTATAATTATTGTTTCCTATGTCATTAAGCACAGGTGTATAGATATCTTTCCCTATTGTCGATTTAGAATCTTTAACTTTCAGCCATTGCAATTCTTGACTATTGAATGGATCTCTGCTGACAATCACAATATACTTGTTTATAACAGACTCCCCATTGCTATCTTTTTTCTCAGGATCCGGAGTTTCGATACGTGTCATCAAAAATCCTCTGCCTGACGCTTTGATTTTATCAATCCCCGCCTTCCCGTTCATACCATACTCATGATTGCCATCGCATAATCGGTGATTGATAAACGTGCAATTGAAGAACTTATCATTCTCTTTGTTGATGTCCTCGTTTATCTTTTTAATGCTTTCCCATACACTTGTAGTAATCCCGTCGTTAACAGGCACACCCTTGTCTTCGTTTTCTGACACTGCCTTATTAACACTGCCTACTCCATTCGAAGCGGAATTTGATTGTGAAGGCTGATCATTTCCAGTTTCTGAGTTGAGATCATCCGAGCGATATTTCCAATATACAATGCCTTGAGCCCCAAAAGCTAAAGCAGAGAATGCTTCTATTCTCATCATACCTTCCGTAGGATAGGGGAAATAACGGCCTCCCGGCCCCGAAAGATGCTCCAAGCACAGACAATATGCCCAAAATGGGATATTGTGTTGTTTAGACTTATTAGCGAACATCAGCAGATTCTGATAGAAAGCGTCTTCGTGAAATACTTCATCGCCATTAATGGTTTCGATCGGATAATAATCAAAAGATAACAACGGTGGTCTGAATTCTCGAATATACTCGTCAAGGAATTCACTGTATGTGCTATTATGTCCAATCCATATTTTTCTTTTATCCACATCAAGGTGCGAGTCAACAGCAAGGTTAGCGAACACTGGTCGATTAGTATCGAATCCTTTTATTGTTTTGTAATGCACACTTAGGTCTTCACAATTTTCTTGGCGCAGTGTATAATCCTCTTTAGACTCATCGTTCGACCCATTGTTATTCGACCCGTTACTAGATCCCAAGCCAAGATCAGTGACCAACGAATGCAGACCTTGATCTGGGATTTTCCAGTCATCAAGTAACTTTTTTGACATACCATCCTCTGGCTCTTGAACCAAATGTTTAAGGTCTTCCTCTGTTACTTCTTCTGGTGTCATAATTGTTGATCTGTTGCCTTTTTCTTTGATGTAATAATGATAAGGTGCAAACAAATTGTAATACAAAGGCTCATCCTTGAATTGCCAACCGACAAGTGCGTCAAGAGCATCTTGAAACTCCTGTTGATCTTCAGTTAAATCTATTGAACCATCTTTTGGGATGTAATGTTGGACAAAAGTTGTATGCCAATCGGTTATTTTCTTACCGGTATAATTAAGAATCGGTGAATTGCTGATGAGTTTGATTCCTAATTTTTTACAATTAATCAGAGCCTGATCCATATACTCGATCCACTGATTATTCTGCAATACTTCTGATCCGGGATACATTACAACATTAAACCCACAAGCTTTAGCTGTAGCAAATGCGTCTTTATCCGGCCCATTTGTATTTAGCTCTTTTGACTCATTTACCGGGCTATTGCACACGATTGCAATCCTGTTTAACCTCGGAATGCCCGGATTTTTTGAAAAATTTCCCATTTTTTATTTATAACTTTTTAATTTGATGTCACACTATGCGACACCTTCTGCAAAAAAATATAGCAAAAATCGTACCAAAGTGTAAAATTTGTTTTGAAATGTTGAAAAATTGAGCTATTTTTGCCAGAAATGGCATCGTTCCTTTGGACTTGTTTAATGTCTTGTTGCTCTAAGTGGCTGTAAATCAATAAAAAGACTTTGACTATTTGAATTTTGCCATCTGTGACACAAATATACTTGAACTTTGTCAAAAGGGTGGCAAGGATGACATTTTTTAGGTTTCCACTAATCGGGAATAATTCAAGTCGAATATTTCAAAAATTTATTCATTATGAAGATCACCAAATTTTTAGTGTTGGCTCTCTTTGCTCTTATACTATCCTCTTGCCATGATGATATTGAGACAAACCACCCGGATTCACCATCTCAAGATTCGACCTTATCTCAAGATTCGACCTTAGCCAGATGGCAAAAGTATCTTGGCAAGCACTTCACAAGCGAGACTTCCGACCAATTCTATTGGACAAATCATTCCTTTATATATCTCAGCAGTTACCATAATTTTGTGGAATCATGTCCAAAGGAAGATCGTATTTCATATCTAAAAGAGGGTGAATATGTTGAGTTCTTCGATTTGACAGACAGTCAGATTACGATGAGATACGGTATCAATAAAGCGTCCTATTATTATCTATCTACTTTGTCCGGCGGTAAGATCACCGATAGAGTATTATATCCCTATTCCAAACTCTATTTACGCCAAGAGATTGAGATCCCCTTAATTTTTGATTTCGATCCCAATTACCCACATACTTTCTTCAAAGGCAGTTATACTGATCAATGCGGGTTTATATACAAATGTTCCGGCATGATATTGTCAACACTCCATATATGTTATGATGGAGTTTATTATAGGGCTCCATTCCCGAAATTAAGAGAGGAAACATATTATTCAGACGAGTTGTATACTCCGGAATATTTTCTTAAGGATTTAGGACCTTTATCCTATTCCTTCGACAAATCGACGTTAAAAAGTAACCGGTCTCCAATTTCCGCAAGGTGGAATAGCACTTTATGGGAAGGAGAATATGCATCATTGATGCCGAATCTTGCCGATTTTCTCCAGTTGTTATTGGGAATACCTGTGCTCAATGCCGAGGAGTATTACACTGATAGTGGTGATCAAACTAAGATTTCGATCGAAAATGTGATGCGAACAGCCTTCCCTGGATTGACCCAAAAGAAAGTTATACTATATCACAAGGACTCCCCTTATGGTTATGAAACTCAAGATGAGGACTTTGGCCCTCTTGATAAGGCATTGGCTATATCGAAGATCCAAGATGATAGAATATGTATCTTGATAAATTGCAGAAATTTGTCATCATTAGAGGCCTTAAAACCCAAGAATCGCTTGTTCTATGCCACTGTTTTACGCTCGGTTTTGTCGGAAGATCGCTGTCACTTTGAGATGCATTATGAGATGATCGATTGCGATTTCAACGACCAAAGTAAGGAGCGGGAATTCCGGCTCACACTTGAAGATCCACAACTCTCGCGAAACATCCTGGAGTATGTGATACTCCCTCTCGTGGTTGAAAACAGACAAGCTATCAAGGATTACATTCGCCAAGATGCCGAACTCTCCGCACACGCCGAAACCATCTGCTCGGCAGTAGACCACATCGAGGAGATCTTTGCCGCCACCACAGATTTGACTTTAGGCTACACACTCATCGAACACCAATGGCATAAATAATTAGAGCACGTTATGAAAAAATTTGTCTTTTTAAGCATATTGTTATTCCCGATTTTGATGATATTATCATCGTCTTGTGATGATCAGCCCGAATTACCAAGTGACGATTCAACTGAATTACCAAGTGATGATCAGCCTGACAATGCCGATCCATGGGCTAAATATGAGGGAAAACATTTTACATGCAAATCCCGTGATTTCTATTGGACAGAGGTCGATCTCTATGACAAACAGACTCTATGGAAAACAAAAATCGCAGATAGTGAGTTTGTCGAGTTTTACGATCGTTCTGACACTGAAATATATATCAGATATGGGTGCGAACAACCGACTTATTGCAATTTGGCGGATGTTACCGACGAAGCAATACAAGCTAAAATATTGTGTCCCTACTCTCCATTCTTCTTCTATCAATATGTCGAAGCGCCTCTACAATTTGGCAACAAGACAGAGTCATACTGCTCTTTTTCAGGCCAAGGTGAGGCAGGCAAGGGTGTCAAAATCAATTTTCATGGAGAATTGAGCAGTGATTTGCAGATCTTTAAAGATATAGAATACTCTTACGATGATCTGAAAAAGAAGGATCCGGGTTACGGAAGTGAGACTTTTAATTGGTCATGTTTCGAATATAGCTTTGACACGAAATCTTTAAAGACAATCATTTCACCTATCATCATAGATTGGCACACCTCCGAGTGGAAGGGTGAAATCACAGAGCTTATCGAGAATCCTTCAGATTTCTTACAACTGATGTTGGCAATGCCGATACTGAAGAAATATCCCTACGGCATCTATAATGTAAAATTGGATGATTATTTCTCGATAGAGCTTATGATTCGCACTCTTTTCTGCGGTTTCAAAACCTCGTGGCGTAAGAATAAAATTGCAGATTTTTATTATCTTGATTATATAGGAGAGTATACGTATTATTCTCCGGACACATTTGCATTTACTCAAACAGATGAGGGTGTAATCAAATTTGCTATCGATTCGTCCAAAATCTTTACCGATGAATTGAGACAAGCCCAGGGTCGCAATCTCTTTTTAGCTAATTGCATTAGATCCTTGCTAAGTGAGGATAGGTGTGATTTTGATATGCGATATGAGATCGTGGATGCCCAAAGCCCCGGGAATAAAACGGAGCGGGAATTAAACTTGACTCTGAAAGATCCTCAGGTATCTCGCAATATCATGGAGAATCTGATAATGCCTCTATTGATTGAGAATAAGCAGCGGATCAAGGATTTTCTGCTCACCGATGACCGTTTTGCGCGTCATGGAGAGGTGTTGTGTCGAGCTGTAGACCGTCTCGAAGAGATCTATGCCGGCACCACTGACTTGACATTAGGATATAAAATGATTGAAGATGCATCGGGCTATCACTCTTTTCACGGGAGACCCTACTCAATGTGGAACACTCCCGAGTTCAGCGAAGGCAAAATGAGCGTTCCTTAGAGCGCGTTCCTTAAATTTTTCAGGTCGCGGAGGTGGAGGCGGGGGAAGGCGTCTATGAAGCTGCCGGGGGTGGCGTTCAGGATCTTTACACCGCAGCACTCGGCATATGCCTTGACATAGAAGTAACTCTTGAAGGCTATGGCGTAGTTCTCGTAGACTTCGTGAAGACGGACGTTCTTGAAGATCTCTTCAGCTCGACGCAATTCTTTATCGTCATCCTTGTAGAAATGTGGCTGCACAGACACGACACAATTGCGGTCGGTGACCCATAGTGTTTTGCTCCAGTTGTGGTCGGCACCGATCAGGACAATCTCCTTGAACCCCTCTCTCATCAGCGACATGATCGATGGAATCAAGACATTGCGCGGTCGCGGCATCGCCCATCCCCAATCGTAGATGGGATGCATCAGCCACTTCCACCCTACTGCCGGGGTGAGGTTGTAGAACTTCAGTGTGATACACTCCGGGAGTCGCTTCACTTCCGGCATCCGTCGCGCTGTGGCGGGCAAGAAGAGGGTCATCTCCCAGTCTACCTGCTGCAACGCCTCCCAGAGCGCCGGCACCTTGCCGGTCTTCTCCTTCAGGAAGAAGGCTATGTCGGCAAGTATGTAATAGTCGGGACGCAACTGCCGGAACTCCGGCGCCAGCGCCGAGAGATTGACCGCCAGCCTCGGATATGCCATCAGCACATCCATATCCTCCTCCATGGCTGTGCGCAGGGAGGGTCCATTGCCCATCACTATCACAGTTCCCTTCTCATCGCGACTCCGCGGCGAGGGACGACGCGACATCAAAACGATCTTCACCAACGAGGCAAGCGTGTCGCCACAATCCTTCAGCCCCCGCTGTATCTTCTCAAGCATCTTCATAAGGATATTCTTTTTCTGTGCGTGCCACTACTGCCATCGCGTCGTAAAACTCTATACCTGTGGTCTCTACCACACGGCTATTGTCGAGCGTCAACGTGTGTGACACCGGCCCCTGTGCCTTCGGCCCGAGCAGCAACTCCACTATCGGCAAGGCGCCAAACCAATTATAAATAAACTTCGCCCACTTCGCCGGCAGATGTGGCATTCGTTTGCAGTCGCCGGCATTGCGACTCATCGCCTCAGCCACCTCTATCCATCTGTGGGAACGACCATCCGACACGTTGTAGACTCCCGGATGACCCGCCAATGCCACCAACGTGCGCGCCACATCGTAGGCGGTAACGGCACTCATGCAGGCATCATTACCCCGTATATGCACATATCGGCCTGCCACCACCCTATCAAAGAGTCGGCGCATATCGCCCTCGACCCCCTTGCCAAAGGTATAGGCGGCTCTGACTATCGTCAGCATCACGCCATGGTCCGCGGCCCACTCCTCGAGCAACTGCTCGGTCAGAGCCCGTGTACGACCCGCTTCCCCCTGAGGCGACAGCATCCGACTCTCATCCACACCCTCCCCAGCATCGGCACTATACACCCGATGACTGCTGAGATAGAGTATCTGACGAGGCATCTTATCCTCCGACTCAAGCCTTTCCAAGAGCCGACGAGTCGCCTCCACATTCAGCGCCTCGGCATCAGTATCCTCATCGGTGCCGGCAAGATGAAAGAGTATGCGCTCCGACAGCGGCGTGCGCGCAGAGAGCATCGGCAGCAGATAGCGACCCACCATCCCCTCCGGATCTGTGACAAGATAATTGCCCGAACTATATTCCAATTTTTTCACCTTATTATATATATTGCAAAAATAATTGCAAAAATAATTAAAAAATCTCACCTCGATAGATACTTATCATAAAAATTTGCGTTATATGTATAGAGGGACAAGGCATAATGCCGACATTCGACATCACTCGCCCGCACTACCCTACCGCAATCATGAATTAAGAGCGTACGCTCTAACTAACAAAATAAAATACCTAAAAACATAACGAAAATGAAAATTTGTGACAAACTGGCAAGCGCCATCAACGATCAGATCAACTTCGAGTTCACCTCCGCTTATCTCTATCTCTCACTCTCCAACTTCTGGAAAGAGAAGGGTTTGAATGGTATCGCTAATTGGTTTGGCGTCCAAGTGAAGGAAGAAATCGCTCATGCCGAGATCTTCATAAACTATGTTCACGACCGCGACGGCGTGGTGAACCTCTCGCCGATCAACCTCGTAAAGACCGAATGGGGTTCACTGGTCGAGGCCTTCACCGACACTCTCGAACATGAACGCAAAGTGACCGAGCGCATCTACGCCCTCTACGCCTTGGCTGAAGAGGAGAAAGATTATGCTTCTCGCCAGATGCTCAACTGGTATATCGCCGAGCAAGTGGAAGAGGAGGCTAACGTGATGGGCATCCTCGACTCCCTCCGCCTCGTCGGCGAAGATGGCACCGGCCTGCTCCAGATCGACCGCGAACTCGCTCAGCGCACTTACGTCGCTCCCCAAGGCGTTAAAGAGTAATCTCTCTCAGACCAAGACTATCGAATAGATTTTTAGCCCCCGAAAGATTAAATTTTCTTTAAAATCGGGGGCTAAAAAGTCAAAAATAAGCACTTTATCGGTTATTAAAGAAATTTTTCTTTAAAAACGATACTTATTTGAATAAAATTTACTAACTTTGCACTGTCAAAAAGGAAATTAGACTTAAAGTTAAAAATATAATCAAAACCAATATTTTCATTTAATCATTAAATTATGGCAAATTTAGATCTGTCCCAGTACGGCATCAAGGATGTGAAGAACATCATTCACAATCCCTCTTACGAAGATCTCTACAAAGCAGAGGTTGACGCTAACCTCGAAGGCTACGAGAAAGGTCATGTTACCGAACTCGGCGCTGTAGACGTATTCACCGGCGTATACACCGGACGTTCTCCCAAAGACAAATACCTGGTAAAGGATGAGGAGACTGAGAACACCGTATGGTGGACATCAGATGAATATAAGAATGACAACAAGCCCATCACCACTGAGGTGTGGAACAAGCTCCGCGAGAAGGCTGTCAAGGAGCTCGAAGACAAGACTCTCTATGTAGTCGACGTCTTCTGCGGCGCCAACAAGAGCACTCGCATGTGCGTGCGCTTCATCATGGAGGTGGCTTGGCAAGCTCACTTCGTTACCAACATGTTCATCCGCCCCACAGAAGAGGAACTCAAGGAGTTCAAGCCCGACTTCGTGGTATTCAACGCTTCGAAGGCTAAATGCGAAGACTACAAGGAACTCGGTCTCCACTCTGAGACTGTAGTTGCTTTCAACATCAAGCAGCGTGAGCAGGTGATCATCAACACTTGGTATGGCGGCGAAATGAAGAAGGGTATGTTCTCTATGATGAACTACTTCAATCCTCTCCGTGGCATCGCTTCTATGCACTGCTCAGCCAACACCAACATGGAGGAGACTTCTACCGCCATCTTCTTCGGTCTCTCCGGCACAGGTAAGACTACTCTTTCTACAGACCCCAAGCGCAAACTCATCGGCGACGACGAGCATGGCTGGGACGATGAGGGTGTCTTCAACTACGAAGGTGGTTGCTACGCCAAGGTAATCAACCTCGACCCTGAAAGCGAGCCCGATATCTACAACGCTATCAAGCGCGATGCACTCCTCGAGAACGTGACTGTGGCTGAAGATGGCAAGTGCGATTTCGCCGACAAGAGCGTGACTGAGAACACTCGCGTTTCTTATCCTATCCACCACATCAACAACATCGTGAAGCCCGTATCCAAGGGCCCGGCTGCTCAGCAGGTGATCTACCTCAGCGCCGACGCCTTCGGTGTGCTTCCTCCCGTATCAATCCTGAACAATGAGCAGGCTCAATACTACTTCCTCAGCGGCTTCACCGCTAAGCTCGCCGGCACTGAGCGCGGCATCACTGAGCCCACTCCCACATTCTCTGCTTGCTTCGGCCAGGCTTTCCTTTCGCTCCACCCCACCAAGTATGCTGAGGAACTCGTAAAGAAAATGCAGGTATCAGGCGCTCACGCTTACCTCGTGAACACCGGCTGGAACGGCACCGGCAAGCGTATCTCCATCCGCGATACTCGTGGCATCATCGATGACATCCTCAATGGCGACATCGACAAGGCTCCCACTAAGGTGATCCCCTACTTCGATTTCACCGTGCCCACCGAGCTCCCCGGCGTGGATCCCACTATCCTCGACCCCCGCGACACTTACGCAGATCCCAAAGAATGGGAAGAGAAGGCTAAGAAGCTCGCTCAGATGTTCATCGACAACTTCAAAAAGTTCGAGACCAACGACCTCGGCAAGAAGCTCGCCGAAGCCGGCCCGAAACTCTAATCCAATCCCATCGAAGATCTAATATTTGAGATTTGATTATATCGACCGAAAGGGGGTGTATCTTTCATGGATACACCCCCTTTTATTCAAAGTGCGCTCTTGGAGCGTGCTCTATACTATGATCTTGTTGCGCTTGTAGATCTCGCGGAATTCTTTGGGGGTATACCCTTTGTTCTTCTTGAAAATGCGGTTGAAGTTCGAGACATTGTTGAAGCCGGAACTAAAGCAAATGTCGGCTATCGCCTTATTGCTCGACACTAACTCGCGCGATGCCACGTCAAGACGTATCCCGATGATGTAATCCGAGATCGAACGGCCTGTGCGCAACTTGAAGAAGCGACTGAACGACGAAGGCGACATATTGGCCATCTTCGCCAGATCATTCAGGCGGATCTCATTCTGATAGTTGGCGGCGATATACTCCTGCGCCTTACGCAGGCGAGCACTGCTCACCGTCGAATGCTTGCCGGCATGGACGCTGCTCGACAAGAGTCGCCCATCAGCGTCGATGGCCAGAAGATGCAAGATCTCGATGAGCTTCATCATCTGATAGAAACTCGAACGGGCATTCAGCAGATCCTCAATATGATGGAAGATATGCATGATGCTCGTCACCGGATAGCATACACCCTTCGAGGCATTTTCCAGCAGCGTCTTCACCGACTGCATCTGCGTGCGACGCAACATCTCATTGCCGAATATATCCACCGGAAACTGAATGGTGATCTCACGGATATGATTGCTCTTGCAGTTATGCTGCTCCCAACCATGCTCCACGCCATGACCCACAATGCAGAGATCGAACTCGCCGACCTCCTCGATCGAATCGCCTACGATGCGTCGTGCACCGGCACAATTCTGTACAAAATTAATCTCATACTCTGCATGTCGATGCACCGGAAAAGTAAAACTATCCTTCGTGCGGTCTACTACATACAAAAAATCACATTCCGATAGAGGAGTCACCTCGGTCAGGATCTCCCCTTGTCGCTCAAGGCTGTAAGAAGAAAGCTTACTCATTACTGTGTTATTGGTATTAGAATTATAAATTTCAAAGTTAACAACTCCTAAATAGCAAAATACTATATAGGCAATATACTATTATCATCTGTATCAATCACACTCCTTAACTGACATAATCCTACAACTCCATAGACACAACAACCAAGAGCAATTATAATGCTCCGTCTGAAAGGGCTAATTCAAAATAGGCTAAAACGCTCTGTTTTAGGCACAATTATGATGAATCTACGTCAAAGACATGACAATATGTCTAATGGATACACATTTGTATTAGATCATATCTATTAAAGATTTCCCAAAATTACTAATTTCATTTATAAATGCAAAATAAAATATCAAAATTGGCAAAAAAAATACTAAAAAAGTAACTAAGAGCGCTTTCCTTAAAAGGAACGCACTCTTAGAGTTCAGAGAATAGGAGAGAGACGATCATTTGAGTGATAAAAAAACGCAATAAAAGGGTGAAAAAATTTGGCAGAACCAAAAAAAAGCATTAACTTTGCACTCCGTAAGCGCAAAGCGAAAGGAAAAAGAAAGGCAAAGCTTAGCGTCTACAGACATTTTGGAGAGATGGCAGAGTGGTCGATTGCGGCGGTCTTGAAAACCGTTGAGGGTAACACCTCCGGGGGTTCGAATCCCTCTCTCTCCGCAAAGTTTAAGTTGTGAATCTATTGAGCAGTTCGAAGAGCTGCTCTTTGTTTTTATCTATGCTCGTCAAAAGCTTGCTTTTGAAAGAGTATAGATAAAAACAAAGAAAAGCTACACGAAGTGTAGCCCTCGATAGATTCACAACTTAAACTTTGCAAGGGCCCCTGCGGCGAGCAGCCAGGGAAAGGCGAAGCCAATCCCTCTCCCTCCAATCCCCCCCTCCGCAATTCACATTGATTATCAACGAGTTACACCACTCTTTCATTTTGCGTTGCTAAATATCTTTTTCAAGCAAAAATCATGCAGGTGTGAACACAAAAGGCACACCAAAGTAATATCTTTGCGGCAAATGCGTTATACATAAAAGATATATTATGCAGATATGGCAGAGAACAAAATTGTCGCAAACAACGGTTCTTCTATCGTCTTGTATTCAACAGACGATGGCAACATCCAACTTGAAGTGAAGCTGGAGAAAGATTCGGTGTGGCTTAATCGAGAGCAAATCGCTCAACTTTATGGTAGAGACTACAAGACAATAGCAAAGCATATCAATAATGCATTGAGGGAAGAACTGGAAGGTGAGCCGGTAGTCGCAAAATTTGCGACACCCAAGAAATATGGCAGAAAAGAGGGATATACCCAGCATTGGCCAAATCTACCAGACCTTCGGAGGAGCAGATCTCTATACTTCCGTAGAAGAAAAGGCTGCCATGCTACTTTATCTTGTGGTAAAGAACCATTCTTTCAGCGATGGCAACAAGCGTATTGCGGCTATGCTCTTTCTTTGGTTTATGGAGAACAACGGAATTCTTTACAGCAAAGATGGTCACAAACGCATTGCAGACAACACACTTGTGGCTTTGACACTAATGATTGCCGAAAGTCGCACCGAAGAAAAAGATGTGATGATAAAGGTGGTAGTCAATCTAATCAACAAAAATAACTATTGAGATGCAAGACTTTGCTGCAATAGACTTTGAAACAGCCAAAAACGAACGGTCATCGGTGTGCTCGGTCGGAATAGTCATCGTGCGCGACGGGGAGATAGTGGACAAGTTCTACTCTTTCATCAAGCCCGAGCCGGAATACTACAACTATTGGTGCAGTCGGGTACACGGATTGTGCGCCGACGATACCGCTAATGCCCCCATATTCCCGGAAGTATGGGCACAGATAGAACCCATGATTGCCGGCCTTCCCCTTGTCGCTCACAACAAGGCATTCGACAAGAGTTGTCTGAAAGCCGTATTCCGTATATATCAGATGGATTACCCAGACTATGAGTTCTACGACACCCTTTGTGTCTCACGGCGAGTACACCCAGATTTGGAGAACCACCAGCTTCAGACAGTGGCTGCTGCCTGTGGTTATGAGTTGGAAGACCATCACCACGCACTTGCCGACGCTGAAGCATGTGCATGGATAGCAAGAGAAATTTTATAATTTTAATAATAAAGTATAATACTTATAACTATGAGACTTACGAAAGAAAAATTATTAGCTTCATGGAAAGTCCGGAAGCAATTGTTCTCGGCGCCTTATAATGAATTTATTATAAATAGGTTCGAAGCGATTCAGAAATTATTCCATGAAATAGAGCTCTTTGATGTATCCTTTGATGAAGATGGAGGTTGCCTTATTAATGGAAAAGAACTATTCCTCGTAAATGGTGATAAACCTTCTACCAACTATTTCTCATGTAAAGATGATGATATGACAGCATCCGAGGCTTTTACTGGGGTTAAGATAATGAGCGATAATCTTCCTCCTGAATATAAGGAAGTTATTATAAATATTGGTTGTCTTCTCGGAGGTTTTACTTTTGACAACCGCCATGTCATGAAAGATGAATTCCGGATTATTTCCAACACCATCACATCTGGAAATGACACGGGATCCCTTTATAGTATAGGACAGACTAGACATCCTTCTTCTCATTTTGCGGACAACAACTACTTCTTCAATGTCATCAACACCATCAACGATATTAGGAAAGATCAATTTGAACCCAACGATACCAAACTGGTATTGCGCTGGCCTAATTCGACCTATTATACAGATGACGTACAAGCGGAGAAATCGCAGAAAGAAACACTACGGTTTAGGTTCCCCTACAAATTTTTCTACATGTGGACCCATGATGTACTTCACCCTGTAAGTCTGATGGCATATAAGAACCTTGTTCTTCAGGATGACGAGCTGATTAGATATCCTTTGGATGAATCCATGAATCAGGATTTCAGCGATTTCATTTCTGAAACAGGTTGGATAATGTATTCTGCAGCCATTCGGGATATGATTCCAGAAGATGAGAGGGGCGATAACTTTTGGAATGAAATGTCCAAGTTGCTGTCCATAATAATGCTTCAGGAACAAGAAATGAAAAATATCCAGGAGTTGTTGGAAACTGGGAATAAAGCCATTATCCTTTATGGCCCTCCAGGAACAGGAAAAACGTATCATGCCCATGAATTGATACGGACGGAATTAGGTATTCCTGATGGTAAAATGGATGTTTATCGGTTTGACATTAATAAGGAGGTTCCAGAAAAAGGCGCCTGGACTTTCGTTCAATTTCATCCCAACTATACATACGAAGACTTCATTGGCGGAATAAGTCCCAAACTTACAGGAGACCATCTTTCCTATACGCTG